>Ga0114951_10001724_pt1 | contig 26238 bp, 20 predicted proteins | sample AM7aDNAmetaG_FD_88677 | JGI IMG/M metagenome (GOLD analysis project Ga0114951, IMG submission 88677) | Freshwater microbial communities from Finland to study Microbial Dark Matter (Phase II) - AM7a DNA metaG | ecosystem: Environmental > Aquatic > Freshwater > Lake | place: Finland: Lake Alinen... | reverse complement strand
GCGGCGGCGGCGCGTCAGGATCATGGTGAGGCCCACAATGAAACATCGCGAATTCTTATCCAAACTTGAGCACGAGTCCATCGTCCAGGCGATCCGCGATGCCGAAGCCCGCACCAGCGGCCAGATCCGCGTCTTCGTCTCCCACAAGGCCGCGCCCGAAGCGCTCCCCGCAGCCCAGAAACAGTTCGACAGACTTCGCATGTACAAGACGAAACAACGCAACGCCGTCCTGATCTTTGTGGCTCCCGTATCGCAGACCTTTGCGATCGTCGGCGATGCCGGCGTACACGCCAAGTGCGGCGAGGCCTGCTGGCAAGACATCGCTTCTGAAATGTCCACGCATCTCAAGGCGGGAGCCTTCACCACCGCCATCGTCCACGCCATCCGCCGCGCCGGCGACCTCCTCGCCGAACATTTCCCACCAAATAAAGATGATCGTAATGAACTGCCAGACGGTGTCATCGACGGCTGATTGCTCACACGCGCACGAGAGCCTGTCGGCTATGTCGGCGCGGTCTCTCCGCCCCCTCCCAACTGTGCGCACGCCCATCACCCCCCATCCGCCCCCAGCAAAAAATATTTCCGCCGCTAACTCCCGCCCCTCCCATTACCTACAGATTCTCCCCTCCACACCTGTGCGCACAAACATGGTCCTCCACCCCTTATATATACGCCCAATCCGTGCGTTCACTTACAGCTGACCACATAAGGTGCCCGCATGAGCTTCTCACTGAAATCTCTCCGTGCTGGCTCCGCGTCCTCCGTACCTCCGCGTTCCCGTACTCCGTCGTGCCGTCGTGTCGCCGTGGTTGAAATCCCGCCTCTCTCGATAATCGTTTGCGCATCTCCCTCACAAGAACCCCCCTCCGCACCCAACCCTCGGACCCAGTGCGACTTAGAAAACCAAAACAAAAAACACGCCCTGCGCAGGTGCGCAAAAAAACCTGCGCATCTCCCCCCAAGAATCTGCGCAGGTGCGCAAACCCCCCTCGGCCCACGGATCACGACCCACGAGCCACGAGCCACCCTCCCCATTCTTTTGCGTTTTCCCCCTAATCGCCCTAAACTGCTCCGCTCATTTTGAGGTACCAAAAGGTATGGGAATCATCGTCCAGAAGTTCGGTGGCACGTCGGTCGCCACGGCAGAAAAAATCCACAGGGCCGCCAAGAAAGTCGTCGCTGCCAAGCAGGCCGGCCACAAGGTCGTCGTCGTCGTCTCTGCCATGGGCCACACCACCGACGAACTCATCGCCCTGGCGAAAAACGTCTGGGGCACCGCCGCCGGCCAGCCCCCCAAACGCGAAATGGATCAGCTCCTCGCCACCGGCGAGCAGGTCACCATCGCCCTCATCGCCATGGCTCTGGCCGCCCAGGGGCACGAAGCCATCTCCTTCACCGGCGGACAGATCGGCCTCATCACCGACGCCTTCCACTCCAAGGCCCGCATCCAGGCGCTCGACACAAAGAAAATTGTCAACGAACTCGATAAAGGCAAGATCGTCATCGTCGCGGGATTCCAAGGCGTCACCGAATCCGGCGATGTCACCACCCTCGGCCGCGGCGGCTCCAACGCCTCGCTCGTCGCCCTCGGCGCCGTCCTCAAAGCCGATGTCTGCGAAAACTTCACCGATGTCGACGGCATCTACACCGCCGACCCCCGCATCGTCCCCGATGCCCGGCTCATCAAGGAAATTTCCTACGACGAAATGATGGAACTCTCCAGCGTCGGAGCCTCCGTGCTTCAAACCCGCGCTGTCGAATTTGCCAAGAAATACAACGTACCCATCCACGTCCGGAACTCGCAGCACGACGGGCCCGGCACGATGATCACTGCGGAGACCAAGGCCATGGAACATATTGTTGTCAGCGGTTGCGCTCTTAAAAAAGACCTGACCCGCGTCACCCTCAAGCACGTGCCCGACCAGCCCGGCGTGGTCGCACAGATTTTCTCCGTCGTCGGCGAAGCCAACATCGTCGTCGATGACATCATCCAGAACACCATGGAAGACGGCACCGCCAACGTCTCCTTTACGGTCGAGCACGGCGACGTCGCCGACCTCAAAATCGTCGTCGACAAGAAACTCAAAGAACTCGGCGGTGGGTCCGCCATCTACGACGCCAACCTCGCTAAGGTCTCCGTCGTCGGCGTCGGCATGAAACAATCCACCGGTGTCGCCACCAAAATGTTCGGCGCCCTGGCCCGCGAAAAGGTCAACATCCAGAACATCTCGACATCCGAAATCCGTATCTCCTGCATCATTGCCAAAGCCGACGCCGAGAAGGCGTTGAAAGCCGTCCACGCCGCCTTCGACCTCGGCAAAGCGTGATCATTTTGTTGCGAACTGGTGGCTCATAGGGTCGGAACGTATGATTCTCCCATGACCGCCGCGCCCGTTACGCCTGCTCTCGCCGACGCCGATCCCATCGGGACCCCCTGGTTCCTGGCCCGCCGTCGTTTCCGCAAAAATATCCTCGCTGTTGTTGGCGGAATCCTCGTCGCTCTGATCCTCCTGGCCTGTTTCGCCAGCCTGCCGTGGTCACTTCCCCGCTACGCCGATCAACAGCAACTCCGTTACACCTACCATGCCCCATCCGCCCAATTCCCGCTCGGCACCGACCGTCTCGGCCGCGATCTCCTCGCCCGCTTTCTCCTCGGCGGCGCCATCTCGCTGACCATCGGCCTCGTCTCCGCCGCCATCGCCGTCCTCATCGGCACATCCGTCGGCCTCATCTCCGGCTATGTCGGCGGCCGCCTCGACGCGTTGCTCATGCGCATCGTCGACGTCGTCTACGGCCTGCCCTACATCCTCCTCGTCATCCTCATGCGCGTGGCCCTCGTCGCCCCCATGCAAACCTTTCTCATGCACCCGGATAGCTCGGGCAAATCTCATTGGCTCGACGGTTCCGCCGCCGGACAATGGGCCAACATCGTCGTGCTCCTGGTCGGCATAGGCTCCGTCAGCTGGCTGACCATGGCCCGCGTGGTTCGTGGGCAGGTGCTCTCGCTCCGCGATCAACCCTTCGTCGAAGCCGCCCGCGCCATGGGCTTCGGCAATCGCCGCATCCTGCTGGGCCACATCCTCCCCAACCTCGTCGGACCCATCCTCGTCTACGCGACCCTGACCGTCCCGCAGGCCATCCTTTCTGAATCATTTCTGTCCTTCCTGGGCCTGGGCATTCAAGCACCGCTGCCAAGCTGGGGCAACCTCGTTTCCGACGGCACCGATGCCCTGAATCCCATTATGATCCGCTGGTGGCTGATCACCTGGCCCTGCATCGGCCTCTCCGTCACCCTCCTCTGCCTCAACTTCCTCGGCGACGGTCTACGCGATGCCCTCGATCCGAAATCACATTGACGTTACTATTCGCAAGATGTCGCCGCCCGCGGCAACGACTAAGGCCGTCCCGTTCATCCCTCATTGCTCAACGGAGTGCGCATGGACAATCGCTTCACGCTCAAAGATTTCATTTTTGTAATACTCTTTTTCGTCGTAATCGCCTCCGTCGTTCTGGCGATTTACCAGTACAGCTATCAAGAGGACCGGCTAAACGGCTTGAAGGTCGAACTCCAGCGCCTCAACGAAGCTCAAAAGCAGCAACTGACGGTTCTGACCGATATGCGAAACATGCTTCGTGACGGCGTCCGTACTACCAGCGGGGTCGAATCCACTACCCAATCCAATACGACGCAAGCCAGCGCCGACGGCCGCATCCGCCGCAAGAATCCTGACGGTTCCCTTTACGTCTATTACCCAACCCCGCCCAAATCGCCGCGGGATCCCCGCGCCGCATCTGATTTCAGCGCCGGTGACTGGCTCGTTCGCAACCTCGGCAACGAGCCCAAGGTCATCGCTCCCTTTATTGAAAAAGACTATTACGGCCAGATCGTTCACGACCCGGTTCTCGAATCGCTCATCGCCCAAAATCCCGAAACTTTTGAATATGAGCCGCTTCTTGCTGAGAGCTTTCGGCAGAGTGCCGACGGCCTCAAGTTCACCTTCAAACTGCGTAATGGCCTCACATTCAGCGACGGCCACCCGCTGACGGTCGATGATGTCGTCTTCAGCTACAACACCGTCATGACCGATGGTGTCGATTGCGCTCCCCTCCGCGGTTACTACGAGCATGTCAAAGCCTGCAAGAAGATCGACGATCGCACCGTGGAATTTACGATGGACGAACCCTATTTCCAGGCGATGGATTTCATCGGTGGTCTGACCATCATTCCGCAGCACATCTACAAGTTTGACAAGCCTGAAGATTTCAACCGTATGGGCGCGATCCTCATTGGATCTGGCCCTTACATGATCGAGAAATGGGATCGCGGACAGCAGATCACTTTGGTGCGTAACGAGCATTACTGGGGCGAACGCCCGACGTTTGATCGCGTCGTCATGAAGTTCATTCAGAATCCCCAGACGGCATTCCACGCGTTCGAAAACGAACAGATCGATGCCGTCTCTCCCGATCCTGAACAATTCACCAAGTATTCCAAAGATTCGGATTTCACGAAAAAGTTCACGGTCAGGCTCTTCCCGCGACCGAACGCGGGCTACGCATTCCTGGGTTACAACCTCACCAAACCTATGTTCAAGGACAAGCAGACGCGCCAGGCCCTGACGATGCTGATTGATCGCAAGGCGATTATTCACACGTTCTTGAAAGACCTGGCGATGGAAATCACCAGCCCCTTCAGCACCCTCACACCGCAGAATGATCCGAGCATCAAGCCTTGGCCTTACGATCCGGAAGTCGCCCGCAAGAAACTCGCCGACGCGGGCTGGAAGCCGGGCGATGATGGCGTGCTCACACGCGACGGAGTGCGTTTCGAATTTGATTTGTCGATGGGTACGGGAAACCCGGTGGCCGAACGTGTCGCCAACTACATCAAGGAGCAGTTCGAAAAGGCCGGCATCCGCATGCGGATTACGCCATGGGAATTTGCAGTCTTCACGGGCCGTCTGGATGAACGGAATTTCGACGCGGCGTTCCTGAGCTGGTCAGGCTCAATCGAGGACGATCCGTACCAGATCTGGCACAGCGATTCGATCAAGGACAAGGGCAGTAATTTTGTCGGCTTCTCCAATAAGGAGGCCGACAAGATCATCGAAGAAGCCCGCCGCACGCTCGACTCCGATAAGCGTATGGCCCTCTGGCACAAATGGCAGGCGATCATTGCTGACGAACAGCCTTATACTTTCCTGCAGGCGCCCAAGGATCGGCAGTTCATCAACGGCCGGTTCAAAAATACTGAGCCATACAAGACCGGTCTCGCTCCGTACGATTGGTACGTCCCCGCAGCTCAGCAGAAATATCACTGATCTAATTTCCCTGTGTTATCAGTCAGGTTCGCATGACGACGTACATTCTCAAACGCCTCTTGCTTATGATTCCGACACTCCTCGGGATGACGCTCGTGTTGTTTGCCATCGTTCGTTTCGCCCCCGGTCTCACGACGGGCGGAGGCGCTTTTGGCGCCGGTGGCGAAATGAAAAATCAGCAGGCGCGTCTGGCCGCCGAAAAACAAATGAAGAAGCGGCTCCATCTAGTGGATGCGGAGGGACATCCCATTTCGCTGCCCATGCAGTACGTTTATTGGCTGCGGGACACTTTCAGCGGCGACTTCGGCGAGTCGATCCAGTACAACGCTCCGGTGGTCCAGCTGGTCAAGGAACGTCTCCCGGCCACCATCGCACTGAATGCAATGTCCTCGATCATTATCTACCTGATCGCCATTCCCGGCGGCATGCTGGCATCGGTAAAACGGGGCAAGGCTTTCGATGTCCTGTGGGGCTTCTTCACGCTGGGGCTTTACTCGCTCCCGGTGATCTGGGTGGGGGACATGATGGTGGGCTTCCTGGCCAATCCGCGATTTCTGCCGTGGTTTCCGTCCGATGCCCTGCACAGTACCAACACCGAGTACCTGACGTTCTTTCAATATATGAAGGATTTTCTCTGGCACACGGTGCTTCCCGTGATGTGCCTGAGCTACGGGGGATTGGCGTTTCTGACCAAGCTCAAGCGCGCCGCGATGCTGGATAACCTCGGCCTGGACTACGTCCGCACGGCACGCGCCAAGGGGCTGGGCGAAGTGACCGTCGTCACCCGTCACGTATTCCGGAACAGCCTGCTGCCCATGATCACCATCTTCGCCGGGTTTATTCCCGGCCTGCTCGGAGGATCACTGGTCATCGAGCGTATTTTTTCCATCAAGGGAATGGGCGACCTCATGGTCACCGCAACGCTAGCCCGCGATCTGCCGATCGTGCAGGCCGTGGCCTTTGTCGGTTCGGTCATATCCCTGATCTGCCTGCTACTGGCGGACATCTGCTACGTGCTTGCCGATCCGAGGGTGTCGTATGACTGAATTGCACAATATCGCCTGCAGCGCGACCGCTGAGGTCCCCTCGCTGGCCGCGGAGTCGCGTGCGGCCGCATACTGGACCGTGGTCGGACGCGCCTTTCGCAGGAGTTGGATCAACCGCCTCGCTTCCGGTTGGATTCTGCTGATCATCTTGATTGCAATCATCGTTCCGTTCCTCGCCAACGGCTCGCCTTATACGGTGGTTATTGATGGCCAACGCGAGTTTCCTCTGTTCCGTAACCTCACCCGGGCCGATTGGATCATCCTGGTCTGCGGCAGTGCAGCCGCAATCTACGCCATCGCACATTGGCGCATCGGCAAACGGCCGGGGACCAACGAGGAAGTTCGAGCAACGCGCGTGAAGTGGCTGCTCTCGCTGCTCCTGTGCGCGGCGCTGATCTCGGCGGGCATCTGGGAACTCAAGCATGACTATCTCGACGTCCGCGATTACCACGCGCTGGCCAAGCAGGGCAAACTGCAAGACGCTGTATTTGCACCGCTGCGTTGGGGTTTCGCCGATCAGGAACCGTTGGATGTCGACCATACTTTTGATTTTCCAACGCACGATCACGTGCTGGGCACCGACGGCAACGGCCGTGACGCCCTGGCACGCCTACTCTGGGGCGCGCGCATCGTTCTGGGCATCGGTTTGATCAGTGAAGTCATCGCCTTGGTGATCGGAGTCATGTACGGCGCGATCATGGGCTACTTTGTCGGCACCGCGGACATTCTCGGGATGCGCTTTGTCGAGATTGTCGAAGCCATCCCTACGCTATTTCTGCTGATTACCTTCGTCGCGATCTATGGCCGCAACATCTACATGTTGATGGTCATCATCGGCCTGACCAGTTGGACCGGCATTGCCCGATTCGTACGAGCCGAGTTTCTTCGCATCCGCGCGCTCGACTACGTCACTGCCGCGCGGGCAGCCGGATTGCCCCTTTCCAGCATCCTCTTTCGCCACATGCTTCCCAATGGTCTCACGCCGGTTATTGTTACGTTTACCTTCGGCGTCGCTGCCGCGGTGACCTCCGAATCGATTCTTTCGTTCCTGGGCATCGGCGTCGAGCCGCCGACACCGTCCTGGGGTTCCATGCTCAACGAAGCCGGAAACCCTGCCGAAACGTTTCGTTGGTGGCTCGCCATCGCACCTGGATTTCTTATTTTTCTCACCGTCTTCGCATATAACATCATCGGCGAAGGACTCCGCGACGCCATCGATCCGCGATTGAACAAGGTGCAGTGAATCTATGTCCGACGCATCCGAACAACCGCTGCTCCGGGTCACGAACCTCATGACCCATTTCCGCACCGATGCCGGTGTCGCCCGGGCGGTCGACGGGGTTTCGTTCGACGTGTTCCCCAACCAGGTATTCGCACTCGTTGGCGAATCCGGTTGCGGCAAGTCGGTCACGTCCATGTCGATCATGCGGCTTCTTCAAACGCCGCCCGCGTTCTTTCCCGGCGGGTCGATTCACTTCAAGGGAAAAGAACTCCTGACTCTTCCCGAAAAGCAGATGCAGAAAATCCGGGGCGGCGAGATCGCGATGATCTTTCAGGAGCCGATGACGAGTCTCAACCCTGTCTTCACCATCGGCAATCAGATTGTCGAGGCCATCCTTCTGCATCAGCAGGTGGACTTGCGGCAGGCCTGGCAGATCGCCGAGGACGCGTTGCGAAGGGTCGGAATTTCCGAGCCACATCGTCGGCTGCTGGATTATCCGCACCAGATGTCCGGCGGCATGAAACAGCGGGTCATGATCGCCATGGCCCTCGCTTGCGAGCCGTCGTTGCTCATCGCTGATGAACCCACCACCGCGCTGGATGTCACCATTCAGGCCCAGATTCTCGAACTGATGAAGAGCGTCCAGATCCAGACCGGCATGTCGATCATGCTGATCACGCACGATCTGGGTGTCGTCGCGGAAAACGCCGATGTTGTGGCCGTCATGTACGCGGGAAAAATCGTCGAATTCGCCGAAGTGCACGAACTGTTCGCCAATCCGCTGCATCCTTACAGCAAGGGTTTGCTGGCCTGTGTGCCGCGGCTGGGTCAGGAGCACGAACGTCTTTTCACGATTCCCGGAATGGTTCCGAGCCCCACGAAGTATCCGCAAGGCTGCCGTTTTGCTGCACGATGCACGGAATGCCAGGGCAAGATTCGCCAGATGGAAGAGGCTGCATCGCCGGAACTTCGCGAAGTAAAGCCGGGCCATTGGGTCGCCACCTGGAACGCCCCGGGCTACGAAACCGCCCCGGTTACAGAACCGCGTTTGACCTATCGCCGCCCGCGTGAAGCCGCAAAGGTCGCAGCAATCTAAACGAAAGGAGGAACTGGCAACTCGTTATTGGGATTTGATCATCGTGGCTTTCCACCAAGGCATCAGCAATTGCCAATTACGACTTACCAGCTACTGATCCATATTCATGACCACCGAAATCTCGCCATCTTCGCCCGCACCGCAGACCGTCAGCCTGCCGTTGCTCGACGTGCAGAACCTCCGCACCTATTTTCCTATCCGCAAGGGATTTTTCCGCAGCGTGGCCGGATATGTCCGTGCAGTGGATGATGTCAGTTTCACCGTCAATGCCGGCGAATCGCTGGGACTGGTAGGGGAGTCCGGTTGCGGCAAGACCACAGTCGGCCGGACGATCCTGCGGTTGCTCGAGGCCAAATCCGGAAATATGATCTCCGGTCGCGTCCATTTTGATGGTCGCGATGTGTTCGCCCTCCACGCCGCCGAACTTCGCCGCCTTCGCCGCAACATGCAGATCGTCTTCCAGGACCCCGTCGGCAGCCTTAATCCCCGCATGACCGTCGGCTCCATCATTGGCGAACCGATTCTCGTCCACCGCCTTGCCGATCGCTCCATGATTCGCACGCGTGTCGCTCAACTGCTCGATCGCGTCGGCCTGCCGTCGGCTTCGGCCAACCGCTATCCGCACGAATTTTCCGGCGGCCAGCGGCAACGCATTGGCATCGCCCGGGCATTGGCCCTCGAACCCAAGTTCATCGTCTGCGACGAACCGGTTTCCGCACTGGATGTCTCCATTCAGGCGCAGATCCTCAACCTGCTCGCGGATCTGCAGAAGGATCTCGGCCTCGCATATCTTTTCAACGCGCACAATCTCGCCGTCGTCGAACATTTTTCCGATCGCGTGGCGGTCATGTATCTCGGGCGCATCGTGGAAATTTCCGATAGCCGCGAGCTCTACAAGAATCCCAAGCATCCTTATACGGTCGCGTTACTATCGGCCGTGCCCAAACCCTCCCCGGACAAGACCGGCCAGCGTATCGTCCTCGGCGGCGAAGTGCCCAGCCCATCAAACCCGCCGAGCGGCTGTCCTTTTCACCCGCGTTGCCCCCTCTACGCGAAAGAGAAAGACCAGCGCTGCGTCAATCAAATGCCTCCGCTGGAACAGAAAGGCGCCCCCGGCCACCGCGCCGCCTGTTGGCTCACGTAAGATTTGCACCGTTTTCAACTTATGATTTGAGAATCGTCTTCGCAACGGCGATAATCAAGCGGCAATGTTCATAGTGTGAGGTTTACCCGCATGGCCGACAATAAAGAACAAATGACCCAGATACTGGAGCAGATCAAGGGCGGCGATCAGAAAGCTGCCGATAAGCTCCTGCCTCTGGTTTATGACGAATTCCGCGCCTTGGCTCGCCATTATCTGAATCAGGAACGACCCAACCATACGCTCCAGCCTACGGCGCTGGTCAATGAAGCCTACATGAAACTGGTCGATCAGACGCGCGTCGACTGGCAGGGTCGCTCCCACTTCTTCGCCGTGGCGGCCCAGGCCATGCGGCGCATCCTCGTCGACCATGCTCGTTCGCGTCAGCGTGACAAGCGCGGCGGCGGGCGGGCGCGTGTCGCCCTCGATGAAGCCGTCGCGCTGGCTCCGGAGAAGGATGAGGATGTGTTGGCGCTGGACGAAGCGCTGGAAAAACTTGCCAAGCTCGACGAACGCCAGGCCAAAGTGGTGGAACTCCGCTTCTTCGGCGGTCTCTCCGTGGACGAAGTTGCCGAGGCCCTGGGCGTATCCAAACGCACCGTCGAAGGAGACTGGACCTTCGCCCGCGCGTGGCTCTCCCGCGAGTTGCGCGGCATTGAACCTGGGTGAATAATGCTGCGATTTGTGGTGTCGGATTTCCGGAATAACCAAGCAGCTTTCCCAATTTGAACTTCGATACGCCGATATCTCTATACCCTGAGACATCCGCATGACCTCTGAACAGTACAACAAGGTCAAAGAAATCTTCCTCGCGGCCTGCGAAAAGCCGCGCGAGGAACAGGCCGCGCTCGTGACCCAATCCGCTGACGGCGATGAAACCGTGCGGCTTGAGGTGGAGGGACTGCTGGCCGAACACAATCGCGGGCAGGCAGTTATCCCGGATGAACCGCATTCGCCGATGAGCAGCCTTCTCTCCCGCGCCGGCATTCATTTATCGCAGGCCGAGCAGGGCGAACCAGTCAACAATCCCGATTCCCTGAGCGCCGGCGGGGTTCTCGGCGACGCCGACACCGGTTCGCGATCCGGCTTCGTCGATCCCGGTCGTTTCACCGCCGGTACGGTCGTCGCCGGCCGTTACCGCATCATCGAGCTTCTCGGCAGGGGGGGGATGGGAGAGGTCTATCGCGCCGATGACATCAAGCTCGATCAAACCATCGCTCTGAAGTTTCTTCCCCGCATGTTTTCGCAGGACACCAAGTGGCTCGAGCGTTTCCATAATGAAGTGCGCATCGCCCGCCAGGTCTCCCACCCCAACGTCTGCCGCGTGTTCGACATCGGCGAATTCGAGGGCGAGCAATTCATTTCGATGGAATACATCGACGGCGAAAATCTCGCGTCGCTCCTTCGCCGCATCGGCCGCGTGTCCTACGACAAGGCCATCCAGATCGCCAAGCAACTCTGCCTCGGTCTGGCCGCGGCGCACGACAAGGGCGTTCTCCATCGCGATCTCAAACCCGCCAACGTCATGATTGACGGTCGGGGGCAGGTGCGCATTACGGACTTCGGCCTGGCCGCCCCGGTGGATCAGATTCGCAAGGAAGCTCTTCGCGCCGGGACCCCCGCCTACATGTCGCCGGAGCAACTCGCAGGCAAAGCCATCACCGTCCGGTCAGATGTCTATTGCCTCGGCCTGGTCCTCTACGAAATGTTCACGGGCAAGCCGACGTTCAAAGGCGAAACCCTGCGCGACTACATGAAGCTCCATGCCGAATCACTTCCGGAAGCGCCATCGATCACGGTCTCCGATATCAACCCGGATGTGGAGCGTGTCATCCTGCGCTGCCTGGAAAAGGATCCGCGAAACCGGCCGTCATCCGTGCTGGCCGTCGCCGCCGGCCTCCCCGGCGGTAATCTGCTCAAGGAAATTATCGCTTCCGGCAAGACACCCAGTCCGGAAGTGGTCGCCGCCGCGGGAGAGTCTTACACAGGATTCCGGCCTGCGCATTCATTGCTTTTTCTGCTTGCCGCGCTGGCGTGCCTCGTGGTCGCCGTCCTCGTGGCGCCGAACGCCTTTCTTGTGCAGCAGACGATCCAGGAAAAGCCGCCCGCAGTGCTTACGGATAAAGCACGCAGCATCCTCAGCGATCTGGGATACACCGCGCCGCCGCGCGACTGGAACGGCGCTTTTGCCATCAATGCGGCCTATTACGTTTACGTACAGGACAAACAGACCGGTCCGGACCGTTGGGAAAGCCTCACGCGTCCGCGGCCGGGTCTCGTCTATTTCTGGTATCGCCAGAGCCCCGAACTGCTCATGCCCTTTCGCTCTGAAGCCATGGCGTTCGAAGATGATCCTCCGATCTCGCGTCCGGGTATGATCAACATGCGTCTCGATCCGCTGGGGCGGTTGATCAGTCTGCACGTGCGCCCGGAAGGCGAGACCGCCGACATCCCCCTCAGCGATACGCCCGTCACCGCGGCGGCGACATCCACGCAGTCCGGCGCCGGTTCTCAGCCTTCTCCGACTCAACCCGGCCCCATGGATTGGACGCCGCTGTTCAGTGCCGCCGGCCTGGATCCCGCCGAATGCCAGAAATACTTCACGCTGACCGAGCCGCGCCATCTTCCGCCGGTCTACGCCGATTCGCGCATCGCCATGGAAGGCCATTTTCCCGAAGCACCCAAAGAGACAGTCCGCATCGAAGCCGCCGCGTATCACGGCAAACCCATTTACTTCACCATCATCGGCCCGTGGCGCGATTCCCAGCTCAGCGTGGAACAGGCGACCATCCTATCCATGGGAACGGCCAACCTTCTCGTACAGACGGTGGTCACGATGTTGCTCCTGCTCGCCGGCAGCTACCTCGCCTGGCGCAATTACCAGTCCGGGCGGGGCGATCGAATTGGCGCCACCCGCATCTCTATCGCCTTCTTTGCCTTCGGTTTCATCGTCTGGGTGCTGCGTGCCCATCACGTACCTGATGTGATTCTCGAATTCATCCTCTTCAGCCGCGCCATGGGAAGCACGCTTTTTCCGGTCGCGCTGGTCTGGATCTTCTACCTTGCCCTGGAACCGTATGTCCGCCGTGCCTGGCCGGAAACCATCATTTCGTGGAGCCGCCTGATCTCCGGACAGTGGAGCGACCCGCTGGTCGGGCGCGATGCGCTGGTCGGCGGACTCGTCGGTATTACCACGGTGGTCCTCACGCAGATCGAGCTGCTGACGCCGCGGTGGCTCAGCCAGTCCGCGCCGCTACCCAACGTCGGAGCGATCGTGGCGATGCTGCACTCCGCATCCAATTTCTCCACGATTTTCACCAGCGCCCTCAGCGCGCTTTACTTCGGCCTGATACTGCTGCTCTTCCTAACCCTGGTACGCATCATCCTGCAGCGCAAAATCCTCGCAGCCGTCGCCTTCATCATCGTCTTCGTCGCGGCGACTGCGCGTTGGACGCCCGACAGCTACATGAGCTGGTTGACTCAAACAGTCATCGCGCTGCTCTTCCTTCTGCTTCTAGGTCGCTATGGACTTGTGGCTGTCATCGCCTGCATATTGTGCCGCGCCCTGCTCGTCGATTTTCCCATTTCGCCGGATTTCAATCTCTGGTTCTCCACCAGTTCGATCGTCGCCATCCTTTCGGTCTTGGCGATTCTTGGCGCCTCCTTCTACACGTCTCTCGGCGGACGGCCGTTGTTCTCGCTGGGCGAACTCGAATCGCCACGAACGCCGCCACCATGAACCGCTTCGCCAGTCCATAGCAAAGGAAATACATGTCCGCTCCTTCCCGCATCGAAATACCCATGTTTCCCCAGGGCAAACGCATCGCCGTCACCACCAGTTGGGATGATGGCACGGTCCATGACCGCCGTGTGGTCGCAGGCCTCAATGAACTGGGGATCAAGGGCACGTTCAATCTTAATTCCGGCAACCTGGGAAAGACGAATTGGTACGGCTACGTTTCCGCTTCCGAGATCGCCTCGCTCTACGCCGGCCACGAAGTCGCCATCCATACGGTCACCCACCCCTGGCTGGATCGCCTCGACCCCGCGCAGATTGCCAGTGAAGTCCTCGATGATCGCAAAGCTCTCGAAGAACTCGTCGGCTATCCCGTCCGCGGCATGGCCTATCCTTACGGCACCTACAACCAGCAGGCCATCGATGTCTTACGTGCCCTGGGAATCGTCTATTCCCGCACGGTTGCCAATCAGGAAAATCCCTGGCCCGTGCGCGAACCGCTCGCCTGGCCGGCCACAGCGCACATGTTCAACACCCATCCACTCCCTGTCGGCGAGCGCTTCAAAGCATGGCATGACAATCTCCGCGCCTCCGGTCTGTATTACATCTGGGGCCACGCTTACGAATTTGAGCAATGCAAGGACTGGCCCGCTCTCCAACGCATCTTCCAGCCTCTCGCCGGCCACGCTGACGTCTGGTACTGCACCAACATCGAGCTCTTCGATTACGAGGATGCCCGCAAACGCATCGTTATCGCCGCGAACCGCAAGACCGTCTTCAACCCCAGCGCCCTGCCTGTCACCTTGAACATCGATGGCCAGCTCCGCGACATTCCCGCAGGCCAAACCGTCCCACTGACCGCTGACCACTAACCGCCGGCCACTTTTCCTATGCGTATTCCCCGCCCCATTTTCGATCAGCTCCTCGAAGCCTCCATCGCCGCACTCCCGCCGCAATTCGCCCGCTGGCTCGAGGAAGTCGCCATTGTCGTCGAAGATGAACCCTCACCCCGCCTCCTCCGCGAAATGGGCATGGAAGATGATGAGGAACTCCTTGGCTCCTTCACCGGCCACGCCATCACCCGCCACAGCATCGACGACACTGGCAGCCTTCCGCCCCAGATCATGATCTTCCGCAAGCCGCTCATGGATATGTGCCGAAACCGCGAGGAACTCGCAGTGGAAATCCGAAAAACCGTGTTCCACGAACTCGGCCATTACGCCGGTTTCGATGAAGATGATCTCGAATCCATGGGGTACGGCTGAGCCGTTACTTCGCAATCAATGCTGCAAGCTGTTCCTGCCGGTCGTACGCCTGCAGCGCATTCACGATTGGCTGCAAGTCGCCTGCGATGATCCGCTCCAGCGGGAAGTTCTCGTTGATGCGATGATCCGTGCACCGGTTCTGCGGGAAGTTATATGTCCGGATCCGCGCACTGCGATCCCCGCTCCCGATCATCTCTTTGCGCGTCGCGGACCGTTCGGCCCGGCGTTTCGAATCGAAATGCTCAAACACCCGCGAACGCAGCAGTCGCCACGCTTTCTCGCGATTCTTATGCTGTGAACGCTCTTCCCGCATACGCACGACAATGTTGGTCGGCAAATGCGTCAACTGCACCGCGGATTCAATCTTGTTTACGCCCTGGCCGCCCGGCCCGCCCGACCGCGAAACGTCTTCCCGCACATCCGCCGGATTGATTACAATTGCCGATTCGTCGGCCTCCGGCAGCACCGCCACTGTCGCCGCCGATGTATGAATGCGTCCCTGCGTTTCCGTCACCGGCACGCGCTGCACCCGATGCCCGCCGCCCTCAAACGCCAGAGCCCGATAGGCCCCCGAACCCTTGATCGACGCCACGAATTCCCGGAATCCCCCCGCGTCGCCCGGCGAAAAATCGAGCACTTCCCACTTCCACCGATTGTTCTCGCAATACCGCCGATACATCTCCGCCAGGTCGCCCGCAAAGATCCCCGCCTCGTCCCCGCCGGTCCCCGCGCGAATTTCCAGGATCATCGATTCGACCGCCATTTCGTCGGCCGAAAGAAATTCCGAAACAATCGCCTCGAGAATCGCATCCCGCGTGGCCTGCAGATCGGCAAGCTCGGATGCTGCCAGTTCGGCCATCTCCTTGTCAGTACCCGCTGCCAGCTGCTGCGTTTCCTCCAGCGTTTTCTGCGCCGCCTGGAATTCCCGGTGCTTGACCAGTTGCCGGGAAAGTTTGCCGTGTTCTTTCGCCAGTTCCGTCATCCGCGCCGGCTTCTCCGCCACCGCCGGATCGTTCATCTCCGCCTCAAGCTGCCGATGCCGCTCCGCCAACCCTTCAAGCTTACTGATCACCGGTTTGTACGCGTCGGGAATCGTCATGGCATGCAGCGTCCTTATCGGATGAGGTGATACACGGAATGGAAAAACGAAGACGCCGTGCCGCTCTTCCGAGCGCTCACGGCGTCATGGGTTTCACCTTCGATCGCTATTTCTTCTCGGCAGCCGCCTGATTCGTCGCAGCCTGATTGGCGGCGAACTTTGCGAACTTCTTCTGGAACCGCTCAACGCGGCCGGCGGTATCCACGAACTTCTGCTTGCCCGTGTAGAACGGATGGCAGACGCCGCAGATTTCGACTTCGATGTGTTTCAGCGTCGAACCCGTCTCAAACGTGTTCCCGCAGGCACACCGCACCTTGGCGTAGTTGTAGGTGGGATGGATCTTTTCCTTCATGACATTCCTCTTTTTTCCAAGGGCAAATATACCCTCCGGCCATCGGTGCCCTTGTGCCATACAGGCCGGAGAATTCCGTCTCGCAAATCGCAAAACGGCAATAGCTTAAGTATAGCAGCGCCCGGATTCGAACCGGGGACCTAGGGCTTATGAATCCCTCGCTCTAACCAGCTGAGCTACGCTGCCCTGCAATCGAGCCCCAGATATTAGCATATAAGGGCCATTTTCCGCAACCGCGCTCATTTCTGCCATTCCCGGGCCCGCGCCAGGGCCTTTTCCCACCATTTTTGACGCTCCGCAGCTTCGTCCTTCTTCATGATCGGGTGAAATACGCGGTCCACTTTCCAATGCCCTTCCAGATCCACTCGATTCTTCCACACTCCAACGGCCAGGCCCGCCAGATAGGCGGCTCCGAGCGCCGTAGTTTCTGTCACTCTGGGCCGCACGACCGGTACTCCCAGAAGATCGGCCTGGAATTGCATCAGCAGGTCATTGCGGGCCGCACCGCCATCCACGCGCAATTCCCGAATCATCACGCCAGAATCTTCCTGCATCACCTTCAGCACATCGGCAACCTGAAATGCAATCGCTTCCAATGCCGCCCGTGCCAGATGTCCCGCGGTCGTGCCGCGGGTGATGCCCATGATTGTGCCCCGCGCGTAGGGATCCCAGTGCGGGGCTCCCAATCCTGCAAACGCCGGCACAAGGTACACGCCTCCGCTATCTGGCACGCTGGCCGCCAGTTTCTCGATCTCTTCCGCCGATTTGATGATTCCCAGTCCGTCTCGCAGCCATTGCACCACCGCGCCCCCGATGAAGACGCTCCCCTCCAACGCATATTCGGTCTTCTTTCCCTGTCGCCACGCAACCGTGCTCAGCAGTTGATGCCGCGAGGCCCGGGGTTTATCGCCCACCTGCATCAGCATGAAGCATCCTGTACCATAGGTGTTCTTCGCCAATCCCTCGCGAAAACAGGTCTGCCCGAACAACGCCGCCTGCTGATCTCCAGCAATTCCCGCAATAGGAATCGTTCTGCCCAGTACGCGCGTTTCGCCATACACCTCACTGCTGGAACGTATCTCCGGCAGCATTGCTGACGGGACTCCGAACAACCCCAGCATCTCCGCATCCCACTGCCCGCTCTCCAGATTCATCAGCATCGTCCGCGACGCATTGCTCACATCCGTCACGTGCACCCGCCCTTCGGTGAGCTTCCACACCAGCCACGAGTCAATCGTGCCAAAAGCCAACTCCCCGCGCTGCGCCTGTTCCCGCGCGCCCTTCACGTGCTCCAGTAACCATCGCACTTTGCTTGCCGAAAAATATGCATCAATCACCAGCCCTGTCACCTGCTGCACGCGCTGCGCAAGTCCGCGTGTCTTAAGCTCATCACAGAAATCCGCTGTCCTTCGATCCTGCCAGACAATCGCATTGGCGATCGGCTCACCCGTTTTGCGGTTCCACACCACCGTCGTTTCCCGCTGATTGGTGATGCCTATCCCCGCGATATCTCCAGCCGTCATCCCCGCCGCCCGCATCGCCTCACTGGCCACCACGCGCGTGGTCTTCCAGATTTCCTCGGGATCATGTTCCACCCATCCCGCCTGCGGAAAAACCTGCCGAAATTCGCGTTGCGCCGTCCCCCGCGCCACCCCCTGATCATCGAAGACGATGGCTCGCGAACTCGTCGTCCCCTGATCCAACGCCAGAATCGACCCCATCGCCTTCTCCTTTGTGGTGCAGGCTTCCAAGACTGCAGGTACACATTATGACGCAATTGCGGCGTCGTGCAGACCTAACATCCGCTTTTCACAGGATTTTCTGGCATTCCAACTCAAATAAGGATAAACTGATCCATTATTCATTTCAGCAGAGGCCTGATGCATCCATTCCTACGCATCCTCCCTGTGGCGTTAGTCATCGCCTGCTCAGGCATTACGGTGGCTTGGTGGGCCGCGCCGACGCGTCACACCGAGCTCCGCGTTCCCGGCATGGACAAGCCTGCGGGCACCGTGGCCGCCACCGGACCATCCCTCGAAGGCCAAACCCGCCTCGGTTCCGGACAGCCCGGTTCCGAAACAGGCACCTGGCGCCAATTTCGTGGCGACAACCGAACCTCTATCGCCGCCGCGCAATCTCTCCTGACAAACACTCTCGACGCCTCCCGTCTGCTCTGGACGATCCCCACCGGCGAAGGCTACGCGGGCCCCGCCATCTGCCAGGGACGCGTCTACCTTCTCGACTACGATCCCGACCAACGCGCCGACACCCTCCGCTGTCTCTCCCTCGATAGTGGCCAGGAAATCTGGCGTCACAGTTATACCGTCGACATCAAACGCAACCACGGCATGTCGCGTACCATTCCCGCCGTGGGCCAAAACGTCGTCATAACCATTGGCCCCAAGGTCCACGTCGTTGCGGTCGATCGTCTCACGGGCGAATTCCGCTGGGGCAAAGATCTCGTCCGCGAGTTCGGCACGGTCGTCCCCCCCTGGTACGCCGGCCAATGCCCTCTGCTGGACATCGACCCGCAGGCCACCGACCGCCTCATTCTGGCACCCGTCGGCAGGAGCGTTTTGCTGATGGCCGTTGAAGCCGACACGGGAAAGATCCTCTGGCAAACCCCCAACGAGCGCGCCTGGCAAATGACGCACGCCTCCATCATGCCCATGCCTCTTGGCAGCCGAAACACCTACGTCTACGCCGGCAGCAACGGCGTCCTTGGCGTCGATGCCCTCACCGGCGAAAAACTTTGGGAAACCGAGGAGTGGAAAGTCCACATTGCCACCGTCCCCAGCCCCCTCGATCTCGGTAACGGCCGACTGCTCCTCACCGGCGGCTACGGCGCTGGCGCCATGCTCGTTGACCTCATCCCCAACGGAGATAAGTTCGACGTCAAGATCATCAAACGCATGGCCTCCGCGGAGTTCGGCTCCGATCAGCAAACGCCCATCTTCTTCGAAAACCACATTTACGGCGTACGCCCCGATGGCCAGATGGTTTGCCTTGATCGCGACGGGAAAATCCTGTGGGCCAGTGGTGGCACCGTCCGGTTCGGCCTCGGCGCATTTGCCATCGCTGACGGAAAAATTTTCGGCATCAACGACTCCGGCCTGATGCGCATCTTGGAAGCAAAGCACGACAAATGCGTTGTTCTCTGCAAGGCCCAAATGCTCGACGGCGCACGCGAATGCTGGGGACCGATGGCGTTTACCGACGGACGGCTTCTGTTCCGCGACCTGACACGCCTGGCCTGTCTGGACCTGCGCCCCGCGCCCTCATCTCCTGAAAGCGGAAGGTAATTTATGAGCGAGACGACTGACAAGAAATCCTCCACTGGTAAGAAAGTCGCCGTCGCCGGGCTTGTTCTTCCGGTCCTCTTCGGCGCGGGTATCGCTGGCTGGAAACTCCGCGAATGGACCAGCGGTTCCGACAATTCTTCTAACGGCCCGGATGGCGCTAAGCCCGACATCACTTTCGACGACCATGCCCTGCGCCACATCGATCCCGCCTTGCTCACATGGAAACAGACCGCGGAAATTCCCGTCGGCATGAAAGGCGCGGACAGTTTTGCCCGCCTCCCGGATGGCCGCATCGTCATCGTCGGCAGCAAAAGTCTGCGAATCATCGGCGGCGGTGGGGGGGCGCCATCAATTGCCCCTGTCGAGATTTCGCTCTCGAAGGAGAGCCTAGCCGTGGCTGCCGGAAGCGATCGCATCTACGTCGCCGCGCACGATCACGTTGCACTCTTCGATCACAACGGCACGGCGCTGGGTCAATGGAATTCCCTCGGTCTAAGCGCCGTCATCACGAGCATCGCCGTTCGCGGCGTCGGATCGACCGCAAACGTCTGGCTCGCCGATGCCGGTCAACGCATCATCGTCCATTGTGATGGGGACGGAAAAGTCCTCGAAAAGTTCGCCGGCAAGGACGACGCGAAGCACTCCCCCGGACTGGTCGTGCCCAGCCCTCACCTCGATGTCGCCTTTGCCGCCATTGCCGCCGACAGTTCCAGCGATCCCATCATCTGGGTCAACAATCCCGGTCGTCATGAACTGGAAGGCTTCTCTCGCGACGGCACGCTCGTTCGCCGCTGGGGCCAGTTTGGCATGACGCCAGAGCGCTTTGCGGGTTGCTGCAATCCGACCGACTTCGCCATCCTCGCCAACGGCCGCTTCGTCACCAGCGATAAAGGCGTTCCGCGGGTGCGCGTTTTCTCGCCGGATGGGAAACTGCAAAGCGTCATCGGCGGCGTCGCCGTCTTTGGCGAACAAGTCGGCGGCCTCGATATTTCTGTCGATGGACAAGGCCGCGTCTGGGTCCTCGACCGCAGCCGCGATGTGCTTCGCGTCTTCGAAGAGACCGCCCAACCGGCTGTCTCGACGACGACCTCCATGCAGGAGGTTGGCTCATGAGCGAGCGCCCGCAAAATCCCTCCCGCCGCCAAGTCCTGGTCACCATCGGCCGCACAGGTATTCTCGCCGGCGTCGTCGGCGGTCTCGGTCTGCTTGTCCGCTCCGGCAACGGCTGCCCGCTCAGTAACCCCTGCGCCTCCTGCGGCCGACTCCGCGCCTGCAACCTCGACAAGGCCGAGGAATTCCGCCAATCGCAACGGGAGAAGCAGAATGGGTGAGCCCTCTTCCAAATCCCGCCGCGAATTCCTCGGCCTCCTCGGCCGCGGCGCTGGTGTCGTCGCCCTCGGCGGCGTTCTGGGAACGCTCATCCTCCGGCAGCGTTCCGCCGTGGCCGGCGAAACGCTCTGGCAAATCGATCCCCTCAAATGCACCCACTGCGGACGCTGTGCCACCGAATGCGTCCTCAATCCCTCCGCGGTCCGCTGCATGCACGCCTTTGCCTACTGTGGCTATTGCGATCTCTGCACCGGCTTCTTTGAGGCCTCCGCCCCAGCCCTGAACACCGGTGCCGAAAATCAGACCTGTCCCACCGCCGCCATCCGCCGCAGCTTTGTTGAAGAGCCATACTTTGAATACACCATCGATCATGACCTCTGCATCGGCTGCGCCCGCTGCGTCAAAGGGTGCGTTTCGTTCGGTAACGGCTCGCTCCATCTGCAAATCGATCAGGAACTCTGTCGCCACTGCAACCGCTGCTCCATCGCCGCGAACTGTCCCTCCAACGCCATCACCCGCGTCGAGCCCTCGCGTCAATACATTCCCCCGCGGGTGAAAGGCTCATGATGACGACCACCCGCCGCAGTTTCACAGTCGATACCCTCCCGGGTGCCATGTCCGATGGGGCAGGGGCCCAGCAGGGCATGTTTAGCAGATTTCGCTCCCAAATAATCTGGGTCTTTTTGTTGCTCATCACTCTCGTCACCCCGGCCTCCGCCGAAGAACGTTTTCCTCCCCCCGAATTCCGCATCAGCTACTCCCTTCCCACGCAGCAAGTCATCAAAGCCCGTGGCGAACTCTGGGCCGCCGCCGATGTCCTCGTCCTCGCCGCCGCGCTGGTCGTCGCTGCATACTTCGTACACCGCAAACGATCCCGCGTGGGCGTCTTTGTGCTCACGGCTTTTTCCATCGCATATTTCGGCTTCTATCGTGAAGGCTGCGTTTGCGCTGTCGGTTCCATTCAGAACGTCACCGCGTCATTGGTAAGCGGTGGGGGGCTGGCATGGTGGATCGCCGCCTTCTTTGCCCTTCCTCTGATTACCGCCCTTTTCGCCGGCCGCCTCTTCTGCGCCGGCGTCTGTCCCCTCGGAGCCATTCAGGACGTCATGCTCTGGCGGCCCATCCAACTCCCGCGCTGGCTCGAATCTTCCCTTGGACTTTTCCCGCATCTGTACCTTGGCGTCGCTGTGCTCCTCGCCGCCACCGGCACCGAGTTCGCCATCTGCCGCTGGGATCCCTTCGTCGGCTTCTTCCGGATGAGCGGCACGCTCAGCATGCTTCTCATCGGCGCCGCCTTTCTCGCCGGCAGCATGTTCGTCGGCCGCATCTACTGCCGCTTCATCTGCCCCTACAGCGTTCTGCTTCGCGCCTTCAGCCGGTTTGCCAAATGGAAAGTCCACGTCAGTCCTGCCGAATGCACCGACTGCCGCCTCTGCGAAAAGTCCTGTTCCTTCGGCGCGATCAAGCAGCCCGCACGCGATTCCGACCGCCCCGCAGTCTCCCGCGAAGCGTTCCGCCGCCGCACGCGCATCACCCTGGCCGTCGGCGTGGCCCTCCTGATCCTCCTCCCGCTTCTTGGTTATTTCACCAAGGGGGCACTCGCCCGCCTCGACACCCGCGTCGATCTTGCCTTGCGCATTCAAGCCGAAGACTCTGGCCGTATTCAAGGCACATCTGAGGAATCCTCCGCCTGGCGCAAGACGGGCGAAACCACCGACGTACTCTACGCCCGCGCTGCGGCCATCGAGTATCAGCTCGGTATCGGCGGCGCACTGCTCGGCACGTGGATGGCTTTGGCCATCACCGTCCGCCTCATGCGCCAAAGCCTTCCGGCTCCCGTCAAAGGCTACGATGCCGACACCGCCGCCTGTCTTGGCTGTGCCCGCTGCTTTGATTACTGCCCTGTCAAACGCGGATCTAATGAGCGAGTGTTGGTGACGACCTCGTCGGCCAGTGCCAGAGGGAGCGCATGACCCAAGCCCTGTATAACCTCTCCCCCGTTCGCCGCCGCGATCTCGCCGCCGCCTCCCGCGCCTGCGCTGCCATTTCGCTGCTCTTCTGTGCCGTTATCGCCGCCATGCTCCTCGGCATGAGCCTGAAAGATCATCAGTCCAATCCTCTCGATGCTCCCGTCATCGACCGCCTCAAATCCGAAATCCGCCAGCACCCCACCGATGATTCCCTCAAAGAAACCCTTCGCAAGAAAGACGCCCGGCTCCGCGCGGACTTCTGGTGGTCCCGCGAAGCCGCCACCCGCGCCGGCTACCTTCTCCTTGCCGGCGCTATCGTCGCGGTGCTCGGTTTCAAGTCCGCCCGTTTTTTCGACCGCCCGCTTCCCACCCTCGAGCAACTGCAATCATCGTCGCCTTCATCACATATCCCCGCCAACTGTCGGGCCATCGCCGCGTCCAGTCTTGTCATCGCCGCGTTTTTCGCCGCGCTCACGTTCTTCAGTCTCCGCGCCGGCCCGATCGTTCCCATCCGCGCGCCCGAAGCCGCGCAACCCCTCGCAACAATTACCCCTCCCTCACCAGCAGACCTCCAATCCGCCTGGCCCACCTGGCGCGGCCACGACGGCGCCGCCCGCGTTGCTTCCGGTGCATGGCCCGCACGTTGGAACGCCGCCACTAATGAAAACATCCTCTGGAAAAGCCCCATTCCTCTCCCCGGCCATTCCTCGCCGATCCTCTGGAAAGACCGCCTCTTCGTTACCGGAGCCGATGCCACCCATCGCGAACTCTACGCCTTCGACATTGCCACCGGTCGCTTCCTTTGGACCGGTAAAGTCAGCCCTACCGACACCACTGCCGCTACTTCGTTCGAAGAAACCGGCTTCGCTGCGCCCACGCCCGCCACCGACGGCACTAACGTCTACGCCATCTTCGCGAGCGGCGACGTCGGCGCCTTCGATCTCCAAGGCGTCTCCGTCTGGACGCGTCACCTCGGCCCTCCCGCCAGTCAATACACCTACGCTGCCTCGCTCGCAATTGCCTCCGGCAAACTCATCGTGCAGTGGGATGTCGGCGAAGACCGCCAGAAATCCGCCTCCGCTCTCCTGGCCCTCGACACTGCCACTGGCCGCACGCTGTGGCGCACCCCGCGCGACGCCGTCAACTCCTGGTCCAGCCCCATCGTCGCCGAAGTCGACGGCACCCCGCAGATCATCACCGCCGGCAATCCGTGGATCGCAGCGTACGATCCCGCCACCGGCGCCGAACTCTGGAAAGCCAAACTCATGGATGGCGATGTCGCCGCCAGCCCCATCTGCATCGACGGCATCGTCTACCTCGCCAACGACCGTGCCATCATGGCCGCCATCGACGCCCGCAAAGCCCGCGGCGACGTCACCGCCTCGGCCGTCCGCTGGAAACAATCCGATGACGGCCTCCCCGAATTCATCAGCCCCATCTCCGACGGCAAACTCCTCTGGACCTTCGGTGGCAACGGCAGTCTCTTCTGCTTCGACACCAAGGACGGCACCAAACTCTGGGAACAGGAATTTCCGTCCATTGTCCGCGCCTCGCCCGCCCTTGTCGGCAATGAACTCTGGATCACCGACGCCAAAGGCCAAACCCACATCCTCTCGACCGGCCGCACATACGAACAACTCCGCGAAAACACCCTCGGCGAACCGGTCAGCGCAAACCTCGCTTTCGCCGCCGGCAAAGTCTTCATCCGTGGCAAATCCAACATGTATTGCATTGGGGGCAAACCATGAACCATGCCTCGCATAACCTCGCAACCTCGCCCTCGCCCGCCATCGACCTCGCTTTCGTTGACACCCTCCTCGCCCGCACCGGCACCACGCCCGATGCCGCCGTCGCCATTCTCCAGGGACTGCAGGAACATTTTCGCTATCTGCCCCCAGCGGCACTTGATCACATCGTCGCCCGCACGCAAATCACTGCCGCCAGCCTCGACGGCCTCGCCACCTTCTACACCCAATTCCGCCATACGCCTGCCGGCGAGCATCTCGTCCGCATCTGCCACGGCACCGCCTGCCACGTCAAAGGTTCTGAGCAAATCGAAGACGCCCTCCGCCGCCACCTCAAAATGGATGCCTCGCAAGATACCGACCCCACCGGAAAATTCACCCTCGAGCGCGTCGGCTGCGTCGGCTGTTGCACCCTCGCCCCCGTCGTCGTCGCCGACACCCGCGCGCACGGCCGCGTTACCGGTCCTCTTGCCCACAACATCCTGAGCGACGCCCTCTCCCCGCAAGCCCGCGCTCCCAAGCTTGATATCGCCGACCTCTCCGGCAATGCCAACGGCCACGCCGCCATCTACGTCGGCATGGGTTCCTGCTGCGTAGCTGGTGGCAGCGCCAACGTCACCCGCGCACTCCTGCAAGCGTCGCAAAACCTCGGCATCGACATCCCTCTCAAACCCATCGGCTGCACCGGCATGTGCCACCAGACACCACTCGTCGAAATCCATACTCCCGGCCAGACCGAACGCATTCTCTACACGCACGTCGACGAATCCGAAGCCGCGGCCATCATCGATCGCCACTTCGCCTCCCCCCGATCCCGTGGTCTCACGCATCGCCTCGGCCGCCTCTGGCGTCGCATGGAAGACCGCCTGCTCGGCGCGACGCTTCCGCTTCCACAACTTGAACAGCCCGAAACGCAGGACGTCTGCGCCTACCTCGGCCCGCAAGTCCACCTCGCCACCGAACATGCCGGCCAAATGCATCCTCTCGATCTTGACGAATACATCCGTCGCGGCGGATTCACCGCCTTGCAAAACGCTCTCGCGCCCGCAGACATCATCCGTGAAATTCAATCCTCCGGACTCCGCGGCCGCGGCGGCGCCGGCTTTCCAACCGGCAAGAAGTGGCAATTCGCCGCAGCCGCCAAAGGCGATCGCAAGTTCGTCATCTGCAACGGCGATGAGGGCGACCCCGGTGCCTTCATGGACCGCATGCTCCTCGAAAGCTATCCGTTCCGCGTCCTCGAAGGCCTCCTCATCGCCGCCCGCGCCATCGCCGCCACCGATGCCATTTTCTATATCCGCGCCGAATACCCCCTCGCCGTCGAACGCGTCACCCGCGCCATCGCCCTCTGTCGCGACCGCGGCCTCCTCGGCTCAGTCCAGGTCCAGATCCGCCAAGGCGCCGGCGCCTTCGTCTGTGGTGAAGAAACCGCCCTCATCGCCTCCATCGAGGGCCGCCGCGGTACCCCGCGCCTTCGCCCGCCATACCCCGTCGAATCCGGCCTCTGGGATTGCCCGACCTGCATCAATAACGTCGAAACTCTCACCCTGGTCCCATGGATCATCCGCAACGGCGCTTCCGCGTTTGCCACTATCGGCGCCGCCTCCAGCAAAG
>Ga0114951_10001723_pt1 | contig 26252 bp, 23 predicted proteins | sample AM7aDNAmetaG_FD_88677 | JGI IMG/M metagenome (GOLD analysis project Ga0114951, IMG submission 88677) | Freshwater microbial communities from Finland to study Microbial Dark Matter (Phase II) - AM7a DNA metaG | ecosystem: Environmental > Aquatic > Freshwater > Lake | place: Finland: Lake Alinen... | reverse complement strand
TTTTTCTCATCTTATTATCGCTCTGTTCGTGTGTAAATTAAGAAACCGCCGTATACCGAACGGTACGTACGGTGGTGTGAGAGGACAGTGAGCGAACTAATCGCTCACTTCCTACTCGATTATTCCATTCTTAATTCATCAAGGTCTGTAATCCGATTGTTCGAGCATTTTCTGGTAATTGTTCTCGTTCATCAAATCGCGCAGACTCACATTTGTATTTTTACGCATATAGCTTTCCACAATCTGTAGTCCTATCCAGGCACCCAGTCTTCCGGGTGAGTCCTGAGAAATTGTGGCTGTAAAGGGTGCATCGTTCATATATTTCTTGATAAGCATCACATCGGTTGAGAATAGGTGCTGCTGATCAATTATAGCCGCCCAGATTTGTTTTTCGTTGGTCTTACACCATTTCATTTGGTCAGCGCTGTAACCGATAATTCCTTCGGGTTTTTGGTTGGGCATAAAAACAGACATAAGATATAAAACTTTTCCACGGAAAAGCATATTATCGAGTAAGCGGTATTTAGTACTATTCATAGGAAACATCCTAAACAAGGTCGTCGATACCAAATCCGTTGTCAAACATTCACGACGCATATTCTTTATTGTGTATTCATAAGTCAATCCTTTATAGGCTGGATAATCACTTCCAAGATAATAATCGGTACCCACCGCAATAAATTGATTATTCATCATGACGGATCGGTTGAAACCTGAAACAAAAAAATAAACTTCGGGCAATTTTACTTCCGGAAAATAATAATGGATATTTGTATATGCATCTGATAACTCTTTTTCAATATCCCTAACATCGGTAAAAGTCTGCAAGGCCTTCTGATTAACCGGAGCAAATGTTTTGTTGGTCAGGAACTTATAAAATAAACATCTAACCGCAACGCTATCTTTTGAAGTGGTATCCAATACATCGGAAACAAAAACGGGCAAAAAACTGCGATAACGGGAATATAAACTATCCACTCCGGCATTCATTTTCAAGGTATCGATAGCCAACAAGTCTTTATCGAATCGATGAATCTTCACTTCAACCCGATTTTTATTGGTATCAATCTCGAAACGGTTTTTTTTATTGCAAGATGTAAATATAAGGATTAGTCCCAGTAGGGAAAGTAATTGAAAACTTGATTTCATTTGCTGTGTCTGAATTTATTGTAAGAAAAAAAGCGCAAAGCGAAATTTTACATTTGCATTTTGCGCTTTAAATCATATCGCTATTTTAGTTATTATTTTTTTGTCGTGACGGCTTTTTGTTGTTCACGCTGCATTTTTTCCAACCGATCCATAAACCCGGATTTCTTAGCCGGTTTTTTGCTGTTAATGTTACGTTTTGCGTGCAGTTGAGCCAGAATTTTCTTTTCGTCCACAGTTGCACGAATCACATAAGTCTGAATAATTGAGATCAAAGTTGCAATGAAATAATAATAGCTCAAACCAGAAGCGTAGCTGTTGAACATAAACAGGAACATCAACGGCATCAGATACATCATCCATTTCATCATCGCACCGCCGGGCTGATCGGCAGTAGTGGTATTTGCCATATTCAGCTTCGTATAAACAATATTGGTTACGGTCATCAACAAACAGAACAAACTGACGTGATTTCCGAAACCAAAAGGAATACTGAAAGGCAAAGTCATGATTGAATCATAAGTCGACAAGTCGGTTGCCCACAGGAAACTTTGCTGACGCAATTCAATGGCGGCAGGGAAGAAACTGAACATAGCAAACAGTAAAGGCATTTGTAATAAGGACGGCACACAGCCAGCCAACGGACTCACTCCCACTTTGCTGTATAAATCCATCGTCGCCTTCTGGCGTTCGGCAGCTTTATCTGCAGGTATTTTGGCGTGAATCTCGTCGATTTCGGGTTTCAGTACCCGCATTTTGGCACTCGAAACGTATGATTTATAAGTTAATGGGAATAAAACGACTTTGATTACCAGGGTCAATAGCAAAATAATCAACCCGAAATTTGTAAAATACTTGCTGAAAAAATTGAACATTTCGATAATGACATACTGATTTATCCAGCCAAAAATACCCCAACCCAGTGGAATCAACTTATTCAGTTTTAATTCTGAGTCAGCACTAACACCCTTATCGTAAGCTGCCAGTACTTTAAATTGATTTGGACCAAAAAACCAGCGGAAAGTAGTTGGTGTTTTTCCGGTTGGGTCAAACGGAACTGTCACTTCGGCCGAATAGGATTTCAGGTAACCTGAATTTTCATTTTCCAGTGTACTTTTCAATGATGTGGAATTCAAAGCATCGTCGGCAATCAAAATGCTACTAAAGAACTGATCCTTAAAAGCCACCCATTTAACTTTATTAGTTACTTTCTTTTCATCATTTTTGCTTTCGCTCAATTTTTCAATATCATCTGCCACATATTTGAATTCAATGGAAGAATAACGGTCTTCGAATTTACGGCCTCTTTCCTGTTGACGAACCCGTACATTCCACTGCATATCCAGCGAATTAGTTCCGGCAGGCATCACGGCATTCATTCCATTGGCTTTTATACCAAAGCTAAGCATATAATTATCGGCCGGTAAGGTATAGGCAAAATCCATATAAGCCGCACCCGATGTTTTTAAGCGCAAAAGCAATGTCTGGTTGCCTTTTGCATCTTTTATAATCCCCGAAATTTGTTCGAAATAGAGATTAGAGCTATTCAGAACCCGGTTATTGTTGGTAACCAGGGTGAATCCCATATTACTTTCCTGGTCATTGAATAAAATTAAAGGCAAGGTTTTGTCCAATGAATCACGTTTGCTGTATTTCTTTAGCTGAGCCGAATAAACACGACCTCCTTTGTTTGAGAATGTGAGTTTAACCAGATTATTTTCAAGCGTGAAGAATTTCTGTTCGCCTTTAGCTGAAGCTCCAAAATCGCCATAAGCATCGGTTGACGTAGCTTTCGATGTATCTTTAGCAGCTACAGAATCTTTTGACACAGCACCATTAGGCAGTTTTCGTGCCATTTCGGCTTTGCTTTGTTCAACTAACGCTATTGAGTCGTTGTATCGTTTTATTTTGGCCTGCTCAGCTTCGTTTGGTTTGTTTAGTTGATAAAATCCTAACACAATCAACGCAATCAGCACAAACCCAAAAATCGTATTTTTATCCATATTAATTAATTTTCAATTATTCAATTTTCAATTACCAATTATCTCATTGGCACATTATCACATTAGCATATTGGCACATTAGCATATTGGCACATTTCTATTTCTCTATTGCCGCTTTCATAAAACTAATAAACAGCGGATGCGGATTTACCACCGTACTGCTATATTCAGGGTGAAACTGAACTCCGATATACCATTTATGCGAAGTCAGTTCGATAATTTCCACCAAATCCGACTCAACGTTCATTCCACTGCAAAGCATTCCGTTTTTTTCAAATTCATCTTTGAATGCATTATTAAATTCGTAGCGATGACGGTGACGCTCACTGATATTTTCTTTTTTATAAATGTCGAACACTTTCGAACCTTTTTTCAATTTACATTTGAAAGCTCCCAATCGCATACTTCCGCCTAAATCCAGAATATTTTTTTGTTCATCCATAATATCCACCACGTTATGAGTGGTGTTTGGATCAATTTCGGTACTGTTGGCGTCAGCATAATGCAACACATTACGTGCAAACTCGATAGACATAGTCTGCATTCCCATACAAATACCCAAACAAGGAATATTGTTTTCGCGGGCATACTGAAGCGCAATAAACTTACCATCCATTCCGCGTTGGCCAAATCCCGGAGCAACAACAATGCCATTTACTTTTTGAAGCTTTTTCACTACATTTTCTTCTGTCAATTTGTCAGACAAAATAAGTTCGAGCTTCAGTTTTTTATTATTATAGGCACTTGCGTGAAGCAACGATTCGATAATCGATTTGTACGCATCGGGCAACTGCACGTATTTTCCGACGATGGCAATATGAACTTCCTCGGTTGCATTTTCAAGTTTTTCGACAAAAGCAGTCCATTTTTCCATATCCGCTTCCGGCGTTTTTGTCAGGTCGAAACCCATTTTTGTCAATACCACTTCATCCAGTTTTTCCTGTTGCATATTCAGCGGAACACGGTAAATGGTGGGTACATCGATTGATTGCATAACCGCCGATTGTTCCACATTACAAAATAAAGCTACTTTTTTACGGATATCAGCCGAAATATTATGCTCGGTACGCAACACCAGAATATCGGCCTGAACACCTTGTTCCTGCAATGCTTTTACCGAGTGTTGAGTTGGTTTTGTTTTAAGTTCTTTGGCAGCGGCCAGATAGGGAACATAAGTGAGGTGAATGATCAGGCAGTTTTTGCCCAGTTCCCATTTCAGCTGACGTACGCTTTCGATATATGGTAAGGATTCGATATCACCCACTGTTCCACCCAACTCAGTAATTACAAAGTCGAAATCGCCTTTGTTTCCGAGCAGTTTGATATTGCGTTTGATTTCATCGGTAATGTGAGGGATTATCTGAACGGTTTTTCCCAGATAATCGCCGCGACGTTCTTTATTGATAACGTTCTGGTAGATTCGTCCGGTAGTTACGTTATTGGCTTTGTGGGTTTCAACGCCCAAGAAGCGTTCGTAGTGACCGAGATCCAGGTCAGCTTCGTGACCATCCACCGTCACATAACATTCGCCATGTTCGTAAGGATTCAGCGTTCCGGGATCGATGTTGATATAGGGATCGAGTTTTTGGTTAGTCACTCTAAAACCGCGTGCCTGTAAGAGTTTCCCAAGGGATGCGGCAATAATTCCTTTGCCAAGCGATGAAGTAACTCCACCTGTAACGAAAATGTACTTTGTATCTTTCACCTTAAATTCTTACTTAAAATTACTGTCTTTGAGTTCGTATTTTTAAGTCCGCAAAGTTCGGAAAAAAAACTGAATAACGAAAGAGCAAATCCGAAATTAATAAATTTATATAAATTACTACAAATGAGGGAGTAAGAGGGTTCAATTTTTGTTCTAAACGATATCGACCCCGTCGCTCAAAGCGACGGGGTCGGTATAAAGACAGTTTTAGCAAGACTTCAAGTAGTGCTTACACTAAAACTTGTATTGGCTCACTTTGCAAAAGGCCGCTACCGGGTTTCTTATGCTAAATTTTAGCCATTAATCTTTTACACAGCGGACAGAAAAACCTGCTTTTTTATTGTAGTAAGCTTTAGCAACAATAACATTATTGGTTGGAATTCCTCTATACCAAGCCGGATTCACATCAAATTGAGTAGAACTCCACCAATTGGTTCTATACATTAAATCACTGACCGGAAATGCACCACTCATATCTCTTCCACCACCTCCCAGCGCAGTAAAACCGGTTTCATTCGTAGCACCTGTATTGGGAGTAATCCAATGCGTTAATCCTGTTTCTTTTAATTTCCCACCTGCAGCAGTTTCACCTCCCAAATATGTTGTTAATGTTGTCCATTCGGCATCCGATGGCACATGCCACCCGGTTGGTGTTATATTTCTGACATCGGTTGCAGCATACCAGTTGTAAAGGTGACCGAAAGTTGTACCATTACTTGTATTATTTCCATGATCACACCAGGCACTCGTTGCCAAAACTGACCAATCCGCATCAACAGTAACATTAGGTATGGCTGTAGTTCCATCGCGGAAATGGGTGGTTCTCAAATTTTCAGCCATCCATGTTTGTGTTCCGATTTTTACTATCGGGTAGTAATTTCCATCAGCATCCTTGCACTCAGCAAACTCAAAATTAACATTTTTACTGCTGGTTGGTACATCTGCCACAACCGTAGCATTATTTCCCGAAATTCCTTTGTAAAGCAATTGGTCACCGCTGGAATACGGCATGGGTGTTATAGCAGTTTTGCTTTTTTGACGAACAGAAGCCACTATGTTCGTATTATCCAAAAAAGCAATTTCGGTTTTACCTTCATAGTTCTTTTGTTGTACCGTTTTGGCAGAATAAGTATATCCGGGTCCGGTTACTTTAATAATATAAACTCCTTTCGATAAAGATAAAAGAAATGAATTTTTGCCTTCCAGTAAATTCAGACTTAAATCAGCCAGTTTTTTAGCATCAATACTATACACATTGATTTGTGTAATTCCGGCTTGTTTTGCATAAAATGACAAAGTGGATTTAGCTTGTATAAGATTAGGGTAAATACTTATTTTTTCAGAGTTAGCACCCAACTGATTAACTGCATTTATAGCATCGCTAAGATTCAGGGTATTACCCGAAGGAACAGTAACTGTTGTGCCTTTGGTAAGATTTTGTACGATTACAGAACCTACGCTGGAACTTGCGCCAGATCCGCTAAAGGTAATACTGTAATCCAAAGCAGAGGAATTTAATGTTCCTAATAACAACAAAAACAGAGTCGTAAAAACTGCAGAGAAAAGCGTGTTTTTTGTTTTCATGATTGTATTTTTAAGGGTTAATACTTAAAATATATCGTTTGATTATCTTATTTCACGCGTAAATAATTGTTTTTTTACATAGCTAATCAGCTCTTTTTCATCGTGTTAAAAACAGACAACAAATTTATAAATAATTTCTCAAATAAATGCAATAAATGGATATCATTCCACGAGTTTTAGTCGAAAAGGAGAAGAATCGGTATTATTTCAGTGAAAACTATCAGAAAAATTACAGTACTCTCTCTATCATCCTATACTCTTAATTATCATAACATTTTAGGTATTCTGCTTCTTTTCCATCTAATTATTCTATATTTGTTGCATAAATAAAACAACGCATCAAACGAAGCTATTATGCAACGAAACTCTTTTCCCCGCTATATCATTATTTCAGGTTTGCTCCTGCAAGCTCTTATTGTATCGGCAGCCGTTCCTTCCGGTTATTATTACTTTGTCAAAAACAAGAAAAAAGCCGAGTTGAAAACCGCTATTCATACTTATTGTGGTCCGATGAAGGAATTTGAATATGGTGGTGGTGCCGGATTTACCTGGGAAGGGTTTTTCAGTACCGACCGTCGTGCCGATTCTACAGTGATTGATATGTATTCCAACACCGTTCGGAAATTCTCCGGATTCAGTGCCATTTCGGGAATGCATATTGAGCACTCTTTCCCCAAAAGCTGGTGGGGCGCCTATCCCAATGGCGCTTACAAAGATTTATTTCATCTTTATCCGGCAGATGCTTCGGCCAACGAATCGAAAAATAATCTGCCGCTTGGCGAAGTTACGGGTACACCAGGCTTTGATAATGGAGTAACCAAAACAGGAAAAAATGGTTTTGAAACAGCCTATACAGATAATTGTTTTGAACCTGCCGACGAATACAAAGGTGATTTTGCACGCTCGTATTTTTATATTGCTTCGGTTTATGAGAATCTGGCACCGCTTATGCAGTCACCCATGACCTATACTAATAATACTTATCCGTTTTTTAAACCCTGGGCTATTGATTTATTGCTGAAATGGAATAAACAAGATCCGGTAAGTGCCAAGGAGCTGACACGCATTGAAGCGGTTTACAATTTACAGGGCAACCGCAATCCGTTTATCGATTATCCCAATCTGGCAGAGTATATCTGGGGAAAAGATACGCTGAACATTTTCCCTTTCCCTACAGAAACGGAGCCATTTCTGGTAGCTCCTCGACGGGGAAACACAATTGATTTTGGAGTGATACTTCAAAATGATACCCGTTCGCAGAATTTGCATATTCAGGGTGTAAATATCAGTTCGGATATTAGCGTAAAAATTAAAAACAATACTCTTTCATTTTCTGTTTCTGCTTCAGTTATTTCCGCTTCGGTGGCTCTAAACGGCACTGATGTTTCAGTGAAATTCACTCCATCTGCGCCGGGTTCGGTGCGTGACACCCTGTTGATTGAAGGAGGTGGATTAACGGAATCATTACGCATTCCATTAAAAGCATTGGCTTCGGCCGATTTCATAACACTTGAACCAACTGACATTACTCCCGTGGGAGGCACCTTGCAATGGATATCCGATCCGCTGGCTACACAATATCGGTTGAATGTTTATCAGGGAGACCTGCAGGCCGGTGATTTAATTATTTCGACATACGTGGATGGAAGCAGTTGGAATAAGGCACTTGAATTATACAATGGAACCGGTAAAACTATTGATTTGTCGCACTATTCACTTCAAAAACAATCCAATGGCGCTGGCTATTTCGGATCAACATTAAGACTAGCCGGAACTTTGGATAATGCTAAAAGTTATGTTATCGCGCATAAACTGGCAGCTGCCGATTTACAAGCAAAGGCACAATTGGTTACCGATTCAATCCTACAATTCAATGGAAATGATGCCGTACAGTTAGTTCGCAGCGGTGTAACCATTGATATGGTGGGACCAGCTTATGCAGGTGCCGATGTGATTTGGGGTTATCAGCTAACTTTGCAACGGAAACCAAGCGTTACACATCCGGTTTCCAGTTTTAATCAGGCTGAATGGACTACACTTCCAAATGATTCATATGCCATGCTTGGTTCTCACCCCATGACACTGGGCTCCTCAAGCAGTTACATTTTACAAAATTCCTTTGTCGGTTTAAATACAAGTTATTCGATTCAAAATTTAATTCCAAATGGAACGTACACCTACAGCGTTGAATCCATGCGTTCAGGAGTTATTGCACCGGCTATAAACACGATGCAGTTGCATACTTCGGCACTGGATATTCCTGAAATTTCAGATGCAACAGATGTTCAGTCCAGCCAGTTTAGGGCTAACTGGGGAGCATCGCCTTATGCTTCGGGTTATTTGCTGAACCTGTATAAAGTCAGCGGACAGGCCGATACCACAGAAGTGGAAGGATTTGCCAATGTTGGATCGAACGGAACACCACTACCAACGGGATGGACTGGAAATGCAAGTGCAACTTATAGCACTGCAACAAGTACGGGCATTGCCATTCCTTCAATCAATCTGAAACTAAATGAATGGCTTCAGACTAAGGCTTACTCACATCCGGTTTCAAAGTTTACGTACATGTACCGAATTGCCTCCACCAGTACCGGTTCGTCACTTATTTTAGATGGATTGAGTAATAATTCGTGGGTTAGATTAGATAGTATTCCCTATAAAAATACGACCAAAACTTATCCGGTTTATACTTTTACCAAAGACCAGGGAATGTCTGCATTCCGTTTTAAATACAATAAAGTGGGAAGTGGAAACCTTGCCATTGATGATGTTTCGGCCACATACGGAAATCAGGACACGGTTTATGTTCAAAAAAATGTTCCTGTTGCTACAAACTCAATTTTGGTATCAGGCTTAACTGAAAATACCCAGTATTATTATGGGGTTCGTGCCACCCTGGGTTCGTCGGTTTCAGGAGTTTCCGAAACCATTGGAGCGCATACACTGGTAAAGACCAAAGTGGCAGATTTAAATGCAAATGCCATCCGAATTCTAGCCAATAAAGAACAGCTTAGCATTTCCGGCTTGCATGGCGATGAAACGATTCAGATTTATTCGCTTACAGGCATTTGTCTATTTCAAACTAAAGCAAGTTCAACCAATCTGGATATCGCATTCCGCATTCAGGGAATCTTTATTGTAAAAGTTCAGAATGCGGGTTATCGGTTTACAGGAAAAGTTATTCACTAATTCAATATTCCTCTCCGGCGACAAACTTACGAATAAACAGATTGCGGAATTCGAGGGGCTTTCCTTCGTTTTGGAAACCAATAAAACCCTTATTTACGGTTAGTTCAGTTACATAGTTTTGTAACTCATCATTCACATAGGCTTTCAGGGTATTGCCTTTACAAATGATTCGCATCCTGTTCCATTCACCAAGCGGTTTTTCGTTCGAAACTTTCATTTTTGGCACGGTAAACTTCACAGAATCTTTGCACTCCTTTGCCCAAAGTCCGTTCATGCAAATAATATCACCGGCTGCATCGGCTTTTTGCTGTACCTGATAACAAACCGGCCAAACCGTATCTTTAGGCTGAATATGTACTAATACACCACTGTTTGCCTGTACTTTTGTCCAACGATATTCAAGTCTTAATTCATAATTACTGTATTCGCCTTTGGTTCGTAAATAGCCACTTGATTCGCCGGAAATACTCAGAACGCCCATATCCATCTTGAACACCTTTGATGCATCAACGTTCTTATCTTTCAGAATATATACCCAGTTTGCAAAATCAGGTTTATAGAAATAGGAGCGGTGTCCATCGGTTCTCACAATGGGTTTAACTGCAAATGCATTGAAAGCAATTATCAACAAAAATAGAGTAAATAACGATTTGAGTGTAGTTTTCATGGAATTAATCTTTTTAGTTTTCTATTGTGACAAATGTGGTTTAGAATATTCATAAGAAAGTCAAAAATAGCAAATAACTTTCAGCCAACGATTATTCAAGCTAAAAATTTGAGGAAAATTGACAGAAAGCCTATCAATGCAATGATTGGTGAAAAGAAAACCAATTGGCTGATGAAACTCCAACCACTAAGTTTGAGGTAGAAAAACAAGGATAACCGACCTGAACGTTTATTCAGTGTAAGCTCCCGGAGTTGTGCCAAATCATAATCCAGCAAAAATTCCTTTTCAATAGCTAGTCTTGCAATACCTCTATCGGTATGACCCTTTCGAAAAGCTTGCAATACAGTGCAGGGATGCACCCATAGCCCCCAACCCATAGTCCATAATGGAAAAATCAGTATCGGGAAATTCTTCAGAAATCCGGTGGATATTTCCCATGAGGCAATAAATATTTCGCCCTTCCATGTTGTATCCTGTTCGTTCAGAATATGCTCCAAATCATGAACATACAACATTCGTTTTCGCCACGGAAAGTTCGGCAAAGTCAAAGAAAAAAGGGGAAGTGGCACCACAAAAGTTTTGTCATTCACACCCCCTTCGGCAGGAATATTATATTGATGGTAAAATTGGTCTAACTGTTCGCGTAATGTCATAACGGAAGCTGACTGGCAGCTGCTTTATCGAGGTAAAATGCAACTTTAGAGGATTGAATATACGAAGCCGGATACTGTTCAAAGCCCGATTCATGTTGAATTATTTGTCGTAACACCGAAGATTTCGACGAACCTGTAATCAGAAAAACTACCTGAACGGCTGCGTTAATAATATTTCCGCTAAGAGTAATCCGTTTCTGACCGCTACTGGGATGCACCGCAACCGCAACCGTCGTTTCAGCTTGTAATAAACTTAAATTGTCAGGAAAAATTGATGCGGTATGGCCGTCGTCGCCCATACCAAGCAATACCAAATCAAATTTCGGCAAACCATTAACCATAGCTAATTGAACTTCAAGCAAAGTGCTATAACGTACGGCTTCTTTTTGCGGGTCAGCATCGCCTATCATACGGAAAATATTGGCAACGGGAATCGGAACCTGTTTCAACAGGTTTTCGTAGGTCATACCAAAATTACTTTCAGCATGAGTCGGGGGAACACATCGTTCATCCACCCAAAATAAACGAATAATATTCCAGGGCATAGAATCAATATAGTCCTTAGCAAGTAGCTGAAACAACAATTTTGGCGTAGATCCACCCGACAAAGCAATATTGTAAGGAAGCGATAGTTTCTCTTTCTCATTCGCTTTGGTCAACATCAATTCAGCCACAGCATGAGCAGTAGCTTCCGGGGTGTCGTATATGTGAAGTTGTGCAGTCATTTTTGGTTGGTTGGGTTGATTATGTTGAATGGTTGATTCTGTAGATAAAGTTAATCAGTTTATTGCTGAATAAGGTAATTGGTTGAAAGTATTTCTTAATTAAAAATTTACAGTTATTCGAATCAACCATTCAACTTTATCAACTAATTAACTATTTTCCAGCGATTATTCCGTTTTAAACTTCTTAAATGGTGCCCGCCATTTCAATTCTTTATTATTAAACAAGGCATTGGCTTCTTTTGGTCCCCAGGTATTGGCTTCGTAGAAATACAGTGGGATATCGTGATTTGTTTGCCATGCATGAATGATTGGATCAACAAATTTCCAGCTCGCTTTTACAGCATCAGCACGTGCAAAAAGTGTGGAATCACCTATCATGCAGTCTAATAACAGACGTTCATAAGCCTCAGATATTTTCTTCGATGCTAAATCTGAATAATGGAAAGCCATATTCACATTTTGAACTTTATAACCTGCACCCGGAATTTTCATTCCAAAATCAACCGCCACACCGGCATCGGGACTAATCCGAAGTATTATCATATTGGTAGATTGCGCCACACAACGTTGTTTGAAAAGCTGATGGGGAGCCGGTTTTAAATGAAGTACCACTTCGGTGACCCGCTCCGGTAAACATTTTCCGGTACGAATATAAAACGGAACTTCACTCCAGCGCCAGTTATCCACAAACAGACGCATCGCCACAAAAGTCTCGGTTTTGGAATTCGGTTTCACATCTTTTTCCTGACGATAGCCTTTTTGAATCTGTTCGTCAACCAAAGTTTCGATGTATTGCCCGCGAACCACGTTTTGAGCAACCTCGTCAGACTTTAATGCCCGTAAGGATTGAAGTACCTTAACGCTCTCATTTCGAATGGACTCTGAATCGAAAATCGAAGGGGGTTCCATGGCCACCACTGCCAATACCTGCAGCAAGTGATTCTGAATCATATCCCGCATGGTTCCTGAAGAATCGTAATAACCACCACGATTTCCTACTCCGATTTTTTCTGAAGCCGTAATTTCAATCCGATCCACATATTTACGGTTCCAGATTGGCTCAAAAAAACCATTCGAAAACCGTGTTACCATAATGTTTTGAACGGTTTCTTTGCCCAGATAATGGTCAATACGGTAAATTTGTTCTTCGTTAAAACCACTCCGTAGCTTTTTGTCCAGATCCACTGCGGTATCGTAACTGTAACCAAATGGTTTTTCAACAATGATGCGTTTCCAGCCATCGATTTCTGAATTTAAATCATATTTAATCAAATTAGCTGCTACCACTTCGTAAAGAAAAGGCGGTATAGAAAAATAGTAAATAATATTTTTAGGTAGGTCAAGACTTTTAGAAAGTTTAGCTATATATTTTTTTAGCAAACCAAAATCTTCTTCCGTCTGATTATTAACCTTTTGATAATAAACATGTTCCAGAAAAATATTCAGCTTTTCGGGATTTTCTGTTGCACCGGCTTTGGCAAATTCCATCATCGAATTCCGAACATCAACGCGGTTTACTTCCTCGGTTTTTTTCTGACTTCCTGCACCTATTACCGCAAACTGCTCCGGTAATAAATTATCCAGATAAAGCTGGAAAATTGCCGGCAATAATTTTCGTTTTGCCAAATCACCATTCGAACCAAAGATGACAAGTATCTGATTTTCAATCGAGCTTTTGTGAGTTGACTTTTTTTCTAATTCTCCCATTTCAAAATGTATTTATTTGTCCGTTATAACAGTTAAAGGCGGAAAACGTTCAAAAGTAAATTATTTTTACGGAATTACAAAACGGATGAACAGTTGATGTTAATTCAATTTTGGAACGATCAATTATAATATTTCGAAAAGCAGGTACAACAATGTTATAAATTGAACTTCTGTATTGGTTTAAAATACAGAATAACAATATATTAAAATAGTTTTGTACATTGCAACACTTCAATTTTTTGTAATTTATTTTGTCGACTAAATCCAAATACCCTTGTCATTTCGTCTAATTACTAAATCAATTAAAACCCGAAACAAACCAATAACAATTAACAAATTTATAAATTAAAACCTTTATTAAAATGAAAAAGCTAATTATTTCAATCGCATTGGTTTTGTCGGCATTCATCGCCAACGGACAAAACATTACAGGAAAATGGAATGGTAAGTTGAATCTTCGCGGTCGCGAACTTACCATAGTATTCAATCTAAAACAAACAGCAAATGGATTAGTTGCCTCAATGGACAGCCCCGATCAAAAAGTGTTTGATTTAGCTACTACAGCTGCTGTTTTTGAACAGTATTGCTTGAAAATTAAAATTGAAAATGCCGGAATTCAATACGAAGGCACACTCAATCAGTACAACCAGATCGTGGGAAATCTTACTCAATCGGGAGAAGTATTTTCACTCAATTTATCTAATCCACGTATTAGTAAATCAAAAGAAATGAACTACGAACCTAATTTGGCATTATTTAAATTTTCGATTGATCCGCAAGCTGTTTTATCCGATATTATTGATTAAAATGTGTTTCAGTAAACTCACTTTATAGTCTTATCTTAAGAAAATAGATCTGTTGTTTCCGTAAGTATGTATTAAGCTTAATTTCAGGTGTTGAATACTTAATTTCAACACCTGAGTTTTTTATAAAACAATATCTCATCCTTGCCCTAACGCAGAGCCGTGAATATCATTTACAACTTTGCGTTTCTTTCTGACCTTCTGTTAAATTAGCAGAGCGACGCTTACATATTTTGGTGTAGACAGTTGGTTTATTAAAACTTTTTTGCAATTTTGTTGTTCGAAATATTCAAATTTGAACTCTATTAAGTCATGGCTATAATAAATAAATCCTTAAGCATCAAGTCGATTACTCTCAAAAATCGCATCGGAATGTCACCGATGTGTCAGTATTCGGCTACTGATGGTTTCGCAAGCGACTGGCACTTTGTTCATTATGGTACCCGTGCTGTGGGTGGAGTAGGTTTAATTTTGGTGGAAGCAACAGCTGTGACACCCGATGGACGAATTACTCCCTGCGATTTGGGATTATGGAAAGATGAGCAAATTGCTGAATTAAAGAGAATTACCGAATTTATTCATAAACACGGTGCTGTTGCGGGAATACAGATTGCACACGCTGGCCGAAAAGCATCGCACCGAGTTCCATCCGATGGTGGAAAGCAAATCTTAGTGAAAGAAGGCGGATGGATGACAGTTGCACCATCGGCTATTCCCTTTGATTCCGACGAACAAGCACCCCTTGAATTGACAATTCAAGCCATACAAACTATAATTGAAGAGTTTAAAACAGCGGCTTTCAGAGCTAAATATGCCGGTTTCAAAGTACTGGAAATTCACGCCGCACACGGTTATCTGATACACGAATTCCTTTCACCCCTAACTAACCAACGCACCGACGAATATGGCGGAAGTTTCGAAAACCGAATTCGGTTGATTTCCGAAATTGTGGCTGCGGTAAAAACGGTTTGGCCGGATGATTTACCACTTTTCGTGCGCTTATCGGCTACTGATTGGGCTGAAAATGGTTGGAATTTGGAAGAAACGGTTAAACTTGCTTTTATTCTTAAAAATGCCGGAGTAGATTTAATTGACTGTTCTTCGGGGGGAAATATTATTGATCAGAAAATTGAAATAGGTTCGGGTTACCAGGTTCATTTTGCTGAGGCAGTTCGCAAAACCGGGATTCTTACTTCCGCAGTCGGATTAATTACTTCTGAAGAACAAATTAACGCTATTTTGCAAGACGGAAAGGCGGATATGGTTCTTCTGGCTCGTGAATTGTTACGAAACCCCTATTTTGTATTGAAAACAGAAGGTTCAGAATGGCCGGAGCAGTATTTGAGAGCAAAATAAGTTTCAACTACAAAAACTCGCGTCAACTGATTATCTAAAAAAAACCAATCAAACCACGGAAGAAGTATCGAAAATGCCTTAAATTTTGACATTTTTAGTTCACAATCTGACATACTATCAATTAATTACAAAAAATTGCTATCTCGACATAGCAATTTTAGAATATTGCTGTATCTTTGTATCGTTTTTCAACCCGAAAAAATCTGCCACTCCGAATTTTACAAAATAGTTAGAAAAAAATATATTTCTTTGCCCTTTAAAAGAGCTTGGGAATAATTCATTAATTATGAATCTGCTTGACCAAATAATGGCCCGTGCAAAGGCCAATCCGCAACGTATCGTGCTGCCCGAAGGCACAGAAATCCGCACTCTGAAAGCTGCGGATATTATCCTGAAAGAAAAAGCTGCCAAACTGATTCTCATTGGGAATTCATCTGAAATTCACCGCTTGGCTGTGGAAAATAAGCTCACTCATATTTTAGAAGCAACAATCATCGATCCGGAAACCGATGCCAAAATGCCCGTGTATGCCAGCCTGCTTTTCGAATTGCGTAAAAGCAAGGGAATGACCTCAGAACAAGCCGCTAAACTGGCAAAAGATCCATTGTTTCTTGCTTGCCTGATGATTAAAAACGGGGATGCCGATGGTGAATTGGCCGGAGCTGAAAATACAACCGGAAATGTACTTCGTCCGGCTTTCCAAATTGTAAAAACCTTGCCCGGTATTAAAGTGGTTTCCGGAGCAATTCTAATGTTTACTCCAACAAAACAATACGGTGAAAACGGCTTATTGCTTTTTGCCGACTGTGCAGTGAATCCTAACCCAACTGCCGAAGAACTGGCACAAATTGCTGTTTGTACAGCCGATACGGCACGTCAAATTTGTGAGTATGAACCACGTGTGGCTATGCTGAGTTTCTCGTCGAAAGGAAGTGCTAAACATGAACTGGTGGACAAAGTGGTAGAAGCTACCCGCATGGCAAAAGAAATGGCACCTGAATTAATGATTGATGGTGAACTTCAGGCTGATGCCGCACTCGTTCCTGAAATCGGTCAAAGTAAAGCTCCCGGAAGTAAAATTGCCGGACATGCTAATGTATTGGTTTTCCCCGATTTACAAGCCGGAAATATCGGTTACAAAATGGTGGAACGCTTTTCAGGTGCACAGGCTGTAGGTCCTATTTTACAAGGAATGGCAGCACCTATCAACGATTTGTCACGTGGTTGTTCAGTAGATGATATCGTTCGGATGATTACTATTACAGCAAATCAGGCAATGAAATAATATATAGCGGCAAACAGCAAGCGGTAAACGGCAAGATATTCGCCACATTACTTACTGCTTACTGCTTGCTGCTTACCTCTAAATATAAAAACATGGCAGAAGAAATTATTGAAGCAATTGAACGCTATGGCCTAAGCAAGCGTAATCGGAAACGGACTTTGTTTTCTCGAATTGGTGTGGTAGGTTGCGGAAAGGAAGGAAGCCTCATTGCAACTACAGCTGCTTTTAGCGGTATGGAAGTGGTTTTTCTTGAAGTTAACGAGGAAGGTATTGCCACTGCCTACAAACGAATTGAAGCGAAACTCGACAAAAAAATTTCGAACTGGGGATTGACCGAGAATGAGAAAAAGGTGATAATGGGCAGAATTACCGGAACCAGTAATTATGAAGATTTCAGCGGTTGCGATTTTGTAATTGAAGCCATTCGTTATCACGACAATACAGGTGTGCGACGAATTGCTCAACGAAAAGAAGTATTTAAGGAACTGGAAAGGGTATTATCGGTGAGTGCCATTATTGCTTCGAATGTTTCGACTGTAATTGTAACTGACTTAGCTGCAGAACTGGAACATACCGACCGTTGTATCGGACTTCACTTCTTATCCAATGTGCCTGATTCACAAATCATTGAAATTGTTCCCGGATTAAATACTTCCAACGAGACCTTTGAGAAAGTATGTCAGTTTGCCCGCATGATAAACTACGATTATATTCCGGTTATGGAATCGTCGGGTTTGGTAAGTATCCGAATGTTTTTGATACAATTGAACGAAGCCTGTGGCATTTTGATGGAAGGAATTTCGAGTGTGGAAGATATTGACAAAGTGTTGACCGTTGGTTTTGGTCACCGTCAGGGAGTATTCCGTACAGCCGATCAAATGGGCATTGAGAAAATTGTACGCCTGCTCGAAAACTTATGGGACGAATACGGTAGCCTGAAATACAAACCATCACCGGTTATTTTACGTCTTTTCCGTGCTAAACACTTTGGAGTAAGCACAAACAGAGGTTTTTACACTTACGATGAACAAGGTAACATACTAAAATAAGGAGGAACAGAAACATGAACATATTAGTTTTGAACTGTGGAAGTTCGTCTGTAAAATACAAATTGCTCGATATGGCGAGCAATGAAGAACTGGGTACCGGTGGCGTTGAAAAAATTGGGATGAAGGGATCATTTCTTAAACACATTCGGCGGGACGGTCAGAAAGTGATTCTGAAAGGTGAAATTTTGGAACATCAACTTGCTATTGAATACATTTTGGGAGTATTGACAAGCGAAAAGCACGGTGCAATCAAGTCATTGGAGGAAATCGATGCCGTTGGTCATCGCGTTGTTCACGGTGGTGAAAAATTCAATTCCAGTGTACTTATTACCGACGAAGTGATTCAAAGGATTGTAGAATGCATCGACATTGCGCCACTTCATAATCCACCTAATCTGGCGGGTATTTATGCCATCAATGAACTTCTTCCCTCAGTTCCACAGGTGGCTGTTTTTGATACGGCTTTTCACCAAACTATGCCTGATTATGCCTATATGTATGGAATTCCCTATTCCTTATACACCAAATATGGCATTCGTCGTTATGGTTTTCATGGAACCAGTCATCGCTATGTGTCGAAACGTGCGTGCGAATTCCTTGGAATGGATTACTCTAATACCAAAATGATAACTGCCCATATTGGAAATGGTGCTTCGGTTTGTGCTATCCAAAATGGAAAATCAGTGGATACTTCTATGGGGTTTACTCCGGTTGAAGGACTGATGATGGGAACTCGCTCGGGCGATATTGATTTGGGTATTGTGACTTTCCTGATGGAAAAAGAAATGATTGGTGCATCCTACGTCTCCACACTTTTCAATAAACACAGTGGTGTCCTTGGTGTATCGGGCATTTCGTCCGATATGCGTGATATCGAAAATGCCATTAAAGATGGAAATGAACGAGCCAGACTGGCACTGGATATGTACGAATACCGCATCAAAAAATATATAGGATCTTATACAGCGGCTTTGAATGGTATTGATGTGCTTGTATTCACCGGTGGTGTGGGCGAAAATCAAACAAAATCACGCCAGAAAATATGTGAAAGTTTAGCGTTTATGGGTGTTGAAATTGATAAAGAATTGAATGCTGTTTCACGGGGGAAAGAAGTTTTGTTAAGTACTCCGAATTCAAAAGTGAAGGTGGTGATTATTCCTACCGACGAGGAATTTATGATTGCAAAAGATACGCTGGAAATAGTAGAAAAAAAATAGAATTGATATTAATTTTGAAAAGCGTTACTCCAATTGGGGAAACGTTTTTTTTAATTTATTCTTGTTTAAGATTAAAATCTTACCGATACAGTTGCCCGAAAGGAACGCCCCGGCATAGGAAACCAACGAACTATTTCGTAATTTGAATCCAACAAATTAAGCACTTCCACATTGGCATGAATCAAATAATGCTTTGTTTTAAAATCCTTGTTCACTGAAATGCTGTGGTCGGCATAAGCGGGAAGGCTATTTTCAGCATAATTCTGATTTACGGCATATCGTTTCCCTGACCATAAAAGTGAATAGCTGAGGTCAATCCACGGTGTTTCTATTCCTATTCTTCCAGAGCCGGAAATTCGGGGTGTGTACGGAATTTGATTATTGTAATCCCGGGCTGATGGATCAGTAACAATTAATGCCCGCTGATAGCTGTAATTCGCTCCAAGCAGGATCCCCAGTTTTTTCGATGGTTGTATGGTGGTTTCAGCTGTCAGGTCAATTCCGTCAATTGCCACCTTTCCATAATTCAAAATAGTCCAGAAAAAAGTATCCTTATTCGGGTAGGCTACTATTTTGTCAATCACATCATTATGATAAATATCGGCAGTAATTGAGATCAATTTTAAAGACTTTTCAATTGATTTTGAATAGGTTAACCCCAGATTATACTGATTTGTTTTTTCAGGCTTAATATTGCGGTTACCTACCTGCGAATAATATAAATCATTGAACGAAGGCAAACGAAAAATATTTTTATAGAACATCCTAACCCGAAAATCTTCTGTTACAAAAGGCTTGACTGACAAACTAATATATGGCGATAGTTGTGGTGGATTATTGGTTGCAGAGCCTGATTTTACAGTTTCATTTACAACGGTTGAGAGTAAACTTGCTGTTGCTAACATCTGATTTGTAACATATTTTGCTGCCACTGCCGTAAGCCATGAATATCGCGTAGGAAAAACAAAATTGGCTAAATCAGAAGATAGTGAGGATATAGAACCATCGGTGGAAGCCGAAAATGACAGATTCTCAAAAGCCCGAAAAAGGACTGAACCCGAAGCATAATATTCCGTCTGCTCGTATGAATTTTCAAGTTTCCCTTCCGAATTTTGGTAAGTCGGATCTAAATAACGCAAATAACCACTGTTGAATTTAGCATTGGTTTGGAACAACCACGATTTCGAAAACTCTTTTTCATAATGTGCTTGTGTGAAGAAAGTATGGTCCCAAATACGTTGTTTTGAAGAGCTTTCAGCATTATATAATATCGTAGCTCCGGGTAAACCCCGTTCCGATTGGTAAAAATATACTTTGATATAAGCCGTTTCATTTTGTGAGAAATTGCTGTATACTGTTCCTTCGAGCCGAAGATTCTGAACATCCGTATTCTGACGGATTTCGTTGGAAACGTTTGAGCCATTATAAAGCGTATAGGGATATTTTCCATCCGCCGAGAGCCATTCACCACTAAAAGTTGCTGACACCTTTTTACTTATTTCTCCTTCCAGTGTCAGGGCTTGATTTAGGAAACCAAACGAACCGGCTTTCAGAGAAATTTTGCCATTTATTTTTTTGGAATTACTAAATTTGGGAGTCAAAGTTTTAATATTTAACACCGAAGCAGATGCAAAAAGTCGAGCCGGTTGAAAAATATTATCGCTTTGTCCGCTATTAAGCGAAAGAATATCCACATTTTCGAGCGAAAATCGCCCCAAATCAATTTGTCCGGTTTGACAGTCAGTTAGTGTAATGCCATCATAACTCACTGCAGTGTGGTTTCCACCCAAACTTCGAACAGAAATTGTTTTCAAACCACCTATTCCACCATAATCCTTTACGGTTACCCCCGAAAAATACTTCAATGCATCCGACACCTGAAGTACATGGAGTTGTTCGATGATTTTGGCAGAAAGGATTTGAAGCGGTGTTGTAGAACGAACTTCTGAATTCAGGTATTTTTCACTGATGGTAACCTCTTGAATGCTATGAGATTGTATTGTGTCAAAAGCCGGTGCTATTTGACTGTATAGTGGCGATAGAAGACAAAAACTCCCCAAAAATATTGTTGGAATAAAATGAATGAATAAAGCGTAAAAAAACGATTTCATTGAGTGCTTCCTCAAAAATTAGCAATAAATTTCTACCCAAAAGAAGAAAAAATAAAGCTACAAAGGTACTATTTTTGATTTTGATATTCTACTTTTTGAAAATGTCAATTTTCGAAAACTCATTTTCAGATTGATTTTTCGTATCTTTGTGGTCTTAAAACTAAAATATTTTTATGGCAAGTTTTGGTAAATGGATAGGAGGCGGTTTGGGTTGGGCATTTGGTGGTCCGATTGGGGCTTTAATAGGCTATGCAGTTGGTTCTATGTTTGATAATTCTTCAGTTCATGTATCTGGTAATACTTTAGGTCCTGCTAATACATCCGAAGGTGATTTCAAAATGAGTTTACTTGTATTGATGGCTTGTATAATGAAAGCCGATGGGCGAATAATGAAAGCCGAGTTGGATGTTGCTAAAAAATTTATGGTAGCAAATTTTGGGGAACAAGGTGCTCTGGAAGCGCTGCAGATATTAAAAAATCTCCTAAATCAACCCATTGATGAAACGCAGGTGGCTATGCAGGTGAACCAATATATGAATTATTCATCTAAATTGGAATTGCTTCACTTGCTTTTCGATATAGCGTATGCTGATGGCGTAATTCACCCTTCAGAATTGGCTGCCATTCAGCGTATTTCTGGCATATTCTTAATTGACCGACTTGATTTTGAATCGTTGAAAGCACCATATCTGAAACAGGTTGACCGTGACTGGGCTTATAAATCGCTCGAAATTGAACCTACGGCTACTAACGAAGAAATCAAAAAAGCATATCGCCGAATGGCAAAAAAGTATCATCCCGATTTGGTGAACGATTTAGGCGAAGAAGTTAAAAAATCAGCTACCGAAAAATTCCGATCGATTAATGAGGCGTATGAAAGTCTGAAAAAACAAAGGGGAATGAATTAATTTATGATTGACTTATGGAACACAACTTATATATTTACAACACATTAAGCCGCAAAAAAGAACAATTTGTTCCGCTTCACGACAACAAAGTGGGCATGTATGTTTGCGGTCCTACGGTTTATGGTGATGCGCATTTGGGACATGCACGGCCGGCCATTACTTTTGATATTGTTTTCCGTTATTTGAAACAGTTGGGTTACAAGGTTCGATATGTGCGCAACATTACCGACGTAGGTCATCTGGAGAATGATGCCGATAGTGGCGAGGATAAAATTGCCAAAAAAGCCCGTTTGGATGAACTGGAACCCATGGAAGTGGTTCAGTATTACGTAAACCGCTACCACAAAGCGATGGAAGTGTTAAACGTATTGCATCCAAGCATTGAACCTCAGGCTTCCGGACATATTATGGAGCAAATTGAGTTTGTTCAGAAAATTCTGGATGCAGGTTTTGCCTATGAGAGTGCAGGTTCTGTTTATTTCGACGTTGAAAAATATGATAAGAAATATAATTACGGCAAATTATCGGGCAGAAATATTGAAGATATGCTGGAAAGCACCCGTGACTTAGACGGACAATCTGAAAAACGCCGCAGTATAGATTTTGCACTTTGGAAAAAAGCATCACCCGAACATATTATGCATTGGAAAGCGCCCTGGAGTGAAGGTTTTCCGGGTTGGCATCTCGAATGTTCGGCAATGGGAACGAAATACCTGGGTGAGGAATTTGATATTCACGGTGGCGGAATGGACTTAATGTTTCCTCATCATGAGTGCGAAATTGCCCAGAACAAGGCCGGTTTGGGTAAAGATTCAGTTAAATACTGGATGCATAATAATATGATTACCATTGGTGGTCAAAAAATGGGTAAATCGCTGGGAAATTTCATAAACTTAGAAGAATTTTTCAGCGGAAATCACAAATTACTTACCCAGTCATTCAGCCCAATGACGGTTCGTTTCTTTATTCTTCAGGCGCATTATCGCAGCACGGTTGATTTCAGCAGTTCAGCGCTGGAAGCATCGGAAAAAGGCTTAAGTCGTTTGATGGAAGGATATGCACGATTGCAAAAACTCTTATCTTCAACAACTTCAAGCGTTGAAACTTTCGGACTTCGTGCTAAATGCGAGGAAGCTATGAACGACGACCTGAATACGCCAATTGTGATTTCATATTTATTTGACGCATTGCGTGCTATCAATTTGGTTCACGATGGAAAAGAAACTATTTCGGCGACTGATTTAGTTGAATTGAAATCGGTTTTTACAACTTTTATTGAAGAAATTCTGGGCCTAAAATCCGAAATGGAAGCTTCAGCAGGTAACGAAGCTTACACAAAAGCTATTGATTTACTATTGAATATGCGTTTGGAAGCCAAACAAAATAAAGACTGGGCAACCAGCGATAAAATCCGCAATGAACTGACTGCTTTTGGTTTTGAAATAAAAGATACCAAAGATGGATTTGAGTGGAACATATAAAACTAAGAAACTAAGAAACTATGGAAACTACCAGACAACAAAAAATATCGAGGATGTTGCAGAAAGAGCTAGGAGAAATCTTTTTGTTGTACGCCCGTGAATTACAGGGCACTTTAATAACCGTTAGCAATGTGCGAATTAGTCCCGATTTGGGCATAGCACGCACCTATTTGAGCATTTTCCCAAGTAATAAATCTGCCGGGGTGTTGGCTAAAGTATTGGAAGACAAGAACTCAATTCGATTCGATTTGGGTAAACGTGTTCGTCACCAGTTGCGCATTGTGCCGGAACTATATTTCCACGTTGACGATTCGCTGGATTACCTCGAAAATATTGACAATTTACTGAAAAGTGATCCACCATCACCCCTTAAAGAAGGTGAAGTGATTGAATTGGACTAAGCTCCGAACATTACAATGTCGAATCAAAATACTGAAAGCAACAGATTTTCCGGACTTTCCTTTTCATTCAGGATTGCCCGTCGTTATTTGTTTTCCAAAAAGTCACATAACGCCATTAATATCATTTCAGGTATTTCTGCAGCCGGTGTGGCAATCGGAACAATGGCGCTTGTATGTGTTTTGTCTGTTTTTAATGGGTTTGAATCTCTTATCAGCAATATGTTTTCGTCCTTTGATCCGGATTTGAAAATTACGCTGACTCACGGTAAAACATTTGATGTAAACTCAAAGGAATTCAATGAGTTGCGAAAGCTGAAATCGGTAGCAGTGTTTACTGAAATAATTGAAGAAAATGCTTTGCTGCGTTTCAAGGATAAGCAAATGCCGGCAACTATCAAAGGTGTTGACAAAAACTTTGTAAAAATGACACGCATCGACAGCATCATGTACGATGGCAAATTTCAGCTATTCGACGGAGCTTTTCAGCGGGCAGTTCCCGGTATCGGAGTGGCTGGTACGCTTGGACTAGGAGCACATTTTATCGATCCGCTTTATATTTATGCGCCAAAGCGAAGTTCTAAAATTAATCTGGTACGCCCCGAAAATAGTTTTAATCAGGTGGGAGCATTTGTTTCAGGTATTTTTTCAGTCAAACAGTTGCAGTACGACGATCATTATGTACTGGTTTCCATCGATTTAGCGCGTGATTTGTTTGAATATGAAAAAACCAAAGTTTCGTCGGTTGAATTAAAACTGGCAAAAGGAACGAATCAGTCTGATGTTCAAAAAGAAATTCAAACTCTTATTGGTGAGAAATTTCAGCTAAAAAATCGCTACGAGCAACAAGTAAGTTTTTTCAAAATTATGAAAATTGAAAAATGGATTACCTATCTTATTCTCTGTTTTATACTTTTAATAGCCAGCTTTAATATTATTGGTTCTTTGTCTATGTTGATAATTGACAAAAAAGCCGACATCTATACCTTGAAAAATTTAGGAGCAGATAATCTACTGATAAAACGTATTTTTTTGTTCGAAGGTTGGATGATTTCAGGTGTGGGAGCGTTGGTAGGAATTGCGCTGGGAGCTGTATTATGCTTATTGCAACAGTATTTCGGATTGCTCAAACTTGGTACAGGTTATGTAGTTGATGCCTATCCGGTGGTTACCAACTTATTAGATTTGCTACTTGTTTTCGGTACGGTAATTTTGATGGGATTTTTGGCAGCCTATTATCCGGTTCGCTATATTCGTCCAAAGGATAATTTGAACGAATAATTTATGTGTATTTATCAATGAATGAACAACATAATCGTTAGTTTTTCGTTATTGAAAAATAAGATTTTACAGAAAATGAAAAAACAGCTTTTGATACTTAGCATACTTGGTATTTTGCTAGCTTCCTGTGTGGGCGGTCAGCTAAATCCGCAATATGTTTACAACACAAATCCTTCCTATGCCTGGGCTTATGCTGAATTTTACGGACCTTATTATAAGACCGAAAACGGTAATTTAAATAATGTAATTTCACTTTCTCTCTTTTCCGATTCTTTAGAACTTAATAAGATTGGAAATCTCGTTGGAACTGGGCAATATCTATTTTTGGAAGATGTTTTTGTTGCTAAAACTGACACTTTTCTTCCGGAAGGTACGTACACAATTAATGATAGCGGTTTAGCATTTTCGGTTGCACCCGGCAAAAATGATACAATTGATAAACAGGTATATACTATCGGTGCAAACATTTCATACTACGAAGGAAACACGGCCATGTCGACTCAAAAACTGGTTACCGGAGGAAACTTTACGGTTTCGAGAACACTAGATCATTATTCGATTATTTTCAATTTAAAAACATCCGATAAGAAAGATTTAAAGGGGACTTTTACTGCAGTTTTACCACATATCAACCAATCAGTTGCTTCTTTGAAAAATAATGCCCGAAAGCGCCTTATTTACTACCCAAAATAATTCAACAGACTCACTTTTTTGCGTGAATTAAGCTAATCATGCAATTTTTTCTGCACAAATAATTTCGGAAATTAAAAATAAAACGTATCTTTGCAGCCGCTTTAAGAGAAAAGCGCCCTTTTAGTTGACAGTTGTAGCGAAACTAGCTCAGTTGATAGAGCATGTCCTTGCCCCTAAGGAATGAACACGAAAACGACCTTGGCAAGGGCTTAATGAAATAATGTTTTTATTAATTACGAAAAATTTTGCGAAAGTAGCTCAATTGGTAGAGCGCGACCTTGCCCCTAA
>Ga0114951_10001722_pt1 | contig 26256 bp, 23 predicted proteins | sample AM7aDNAmetaG_FD_88677 | JGI IMG/M metagenome (GOLD analysis project Ga0114951, IMG submission 88677) | Freshwater microbial communities from Finland to study Microbial Dark Matter (Phase II) - AM7a DNA metaG | ecosystem: Environmental > Aquatic > Freshwater > Lake | place: Finland: Lake Alinen... | reverse complement strand
TCAGGATCCCGGTGAGGAAGACCAGCAGGCCGCCCACCACCACCTGCATGGCCGCGGAGAGGAACGGGGTGTCCATGTAGGCCTTGCGGATCCAGGAGATGGCGAACAGTTCGGCCACCACCACGGCCACGGCGAGGGTGGTGGCGGTCTGGAAGTGCGGGAGCAGGTAGGGCAGGGTATGGCCGACCCCGCCCAGGGTGGTCATCAGGCCGCAAATGGTGCCGCGCATCCAGGGGCGCCCGCGCCCGGTGATGTTGCCGTCGTCGGACAGGGCCTCGGCGAAGCCCATGCTGATGCCGGCGCCGATGGAGGCCGCCATGCCCACCAGGAACGCGTCCCGGCTCGAGTGGGTGGCGAAGGCCGCCGCGAACACCGGGGCCAGGGTCGAGACCGAGCCGTCCATGAGGCCGGCCAGGCCGGGCTGGACGATCTGCATGATGAAGAGGCGGCGCTGGGCCTGGTCTTCCTGCTGGCGTGCGCCGGGGGTGAGGTGTTTGGCTTCGAGGGCTTCGGCGGCATGAATGTGGGCGATCTCGGCATCGGCCAGATCGCCGAGGAGTTTGCGGGTGGAGGCATCGGTGACGCGCTGGGCGGCGCTGAGATAGAAGCGGCGGGTTTCGACTTCCATGGTTTCGGCCTGGCGGCGGACGTAATCGAGGCCGAGGTTTTTGACGAGCCAGACCGGTTTACGGGGGACGAAGCCTTTGACGTCGCCGCGGTGGATGACGGGGATATGTTCGCCGAAGCGCTGGCGATACATTTCGATGAGACGGCCGCGGTGGACGGATTCCTCGGCCTGCATGGTGCGGAAGATCTGGGCAGTGGCGGCGTAATCTTTTTCGAGGGCGGCGGCGAAGTCGGCATAGGTGCGGCCGTCCTCTTCTTCGAGGGAGATCGCCAGGGCGAGAATTTCCTGCTCAGAAAGGAATTTGAACGCTTTGGCCATGAGAAGCCCTTTGATTGAGCCAGTGACGACACGCATATTGTAGCGACGGATGGAGGGGCTGCGAGGCGGTACGGTCGGGCGGGGTTCATTGGTTATTGCTCATTGGATCGGCGGCTGCCACAATGCGTAGTGAAACGTGAGTTGTAGGCCATGGAGAGTGGATGCCTGGCCGGTGGGCGGCGCGGTTTTTTTCGGTAGACTGTGGGCAAGGATTTGCCAAGGTGTTTTGCGGGTGATTGGGTGATCAAGGCTCCACCATTTCGGTTTCTGGATGCGGCCCAGATTTTCCCGCTCGTCGATGGCGAGTTGGAGCTGGTGGAGCCGGCGCCGCAGCACATTGCCGACATGCTGGCGGCGTGCCAGCATCCGCTGACCAAGCACGAGATGCCGCAGCAGGCCAACACGACGCAGGAATCGCTCGACGCGCTGCTGAAGCGCAATCCGCGGGGGCATGTGCCGGAGGATGCGGCGCATCATGTCGCGCCGGGGTACACGTTCTGGATGCGGCTGAAGGATGGGGCGGGCGGGGCTTCCCCTCCCGCACCGGTGCGGATGGCGGGATCGATCGGGCTGCGGATTGCGAATACGACGGACATCGAGTTTTATCTGGGGCACATCGGCTATCACGTGTTGCCGCCGGCGCGGGGGCATCATTATGCGGCCCGGGCGTGCCGGCTGTTGATGCCGCTGGCGCGGGCGCACGGGCAGGCCACGCTGTGGATCACGTGCAATCCGGATAATCTTGCATCGCGGCGGACATGCGAAGCTTTGGGGGCGGAGTTGATCGAGACGATCGCGGTGCCGCGGGGGCATCCGTTGTACGAGCAGGGGGACAGGTATAAATGCAGGTATCGCATTACATTGTGAGTATTTTCGCAGAGCGGGGAACGGGTGTGGAGGGGGATGATCTTGACTGCTCAGACGTGCAGTTAACGGCCGTAAATTAGCCACAAATAAACACGAATGAACACAAATGAGTGAATAGAGGATACATAGACCCTGCCGTCACTCTGTCGTCGCCTTTTTCGGGGCGGGAAAGGAAAGATTTCCCGCGGAATTGCGTTTAGCTTAAGATGCGGCCTCGAGAAACGAGTCAGAGGCGGCGGCCTTCTGTTCTATAAGGTATTGGCGGAGTGTCGGGGTTATGAAACGCTGGTGGGTATTGGGTAGCGTCGCGTTACTGGCGACAGTTGCGTCGGTGTACCACATGAACGCGAGCGGGGCGCATCCCAGCCCGGTCGGTGTTTTGCGCGTGGCGCCTTACCTGCACGATGCGGAGGCGGCGGTTTCGTTCACATTTGACGACGGTTTGCAGTGCCATGCCGACAAGGCGGCGCCGCTGCTGAGCGAGTTTGGATTCCACGGCACATTTTTTGTGATTGCCGGGCGGATGCGGGAACACAAGAGCGATGCGTTGATCCGCGATCCGCGACTTCACTATGGGGAAGGGGCCATCAGCTGGGATGAAGTGCGGCAGATGCACGACGCGGGGCACGAGATCGGCAATCACTCGCTGACGCACAACTTCATGAATCACATGAGCGCGGCCCAGCTGGAGATGGAAGTGGGCCTTTCGGCGCAGCTCATCGCGCAGCACATTGGCGAGGCGCCGGTGTCGTTTGCGTATCCCTATAACGAATTCAACCCGCTGGCGCATGACATCGTGCTCGAACACCAATTGGCCGTGCGCGAACAGTGGACGGATTACGGCGGGAAAAACTTTACGCCGGATGTCGCGAATGGCTACGTGCTCAAGGCGATCAAGCAGCACGAATGGCTGGTGCCTATGATTCACGGCATCGACAGCGGATTCATGCCTTACGACAGCAACAGTTTCCGTGCCCATCTGACATTTCTGAAACGCCACGGGCGCGATGTGTGGGTGGACACGTACGGCGATGTGTTCCGCTACCGGCGCGAGCGCGATACGGCCCAGCTGGAGCGGGACGAGGCGGACGAGCACTCGCTGACGTTTACGCTGAACTGCCCGCTTGATGAGAAATCGTACGATGAGCCGCTGACGGTGATCGTGCCGTTGCCGCTGTCGGAAGAGACCGATGAGGTGACGGTCACCCGCGGCGAGGAGCCGGTGGCGTTCGTGCGCGAGCGCGACGAAGTGTTGATCGATGTGAAGCCGGGTGGGGAAGCGGTGGTGGTGAAGTGGCAGTGAGGCGGGTGGGTGGGTTAGGGGTTATGGGTTAAGAGTTAAGAGTTAAGAGTTAGGGGTTAGGGGTAGTGGTTTATTTTTTGATCCAGCCTAGCGATTCGAGTTTGGTGAAGATGGCGCGGGCGACGGTCATTTCGCCGGCGGGATTCAGGTGGACGCCGTCGGCGGCATTTACTAATGACGTGCGCGGATAGGTTTGGAGCGCTGCATCGTAAGCGGGTTGCAAGGGGAGCAGGGGCACATCCTCGGCGGCGGCGACGGCTGCGATCAGATCGTTATTTTTCGCCAGGGAATACCACGTGGTATCGTGCGGGGCGGATGCGCCGGCGGGTTGCGTGGTCGCAGTGGGACCAAGCACGGCATATTGCAGCAGGAGCACACGAATGCCGGCGGCCTTGGTGTCGTGCACGATTTTTTGCAGATTGGTCTTCGTGAGCTGGCGCTCTTCGGGGGTATCTTTTTGATCGTTGCCGCCGATCATGATCACGGCGATGTCCGGTTTTTCGGCGAGGATGTCGGTCGGCAGGCGATGGATCGCGCCGGTGCCGGGATCACTCGGCCGGGCGTACGTTGTGTCCCCGGCGAAACCTCGGTTCAGCACTTCCACGCGCGTCTGGGGGCCCACCTTGGCTTCGAGCATCAAGCCCAGCAGGTCCGACCACTTCAGATACATGCTGATGTAAGGCTCCCGCGGCCGAAACCCCGTGATCGAGTCGCCGAAACAGACGACCCGCAACGTCGGCGATGATTGTTCACGCGGCGCCATGGTGCACCCCCCAAGGGCCAGCAACGCGGCCAATCCGCACAGTGCCACCAGTTTTACGATCATGCTTATGCCTCGTGAATTTCTTTATGAGCGTCATCATTCGCCGAACTTACAGTTTTGTTCTTTCCATCTCATAACGGGCGAGCGGCTTCTTCATTGCGATTCCGGCGGTGTCATTACGTCAGCGTCTTGCGGAAGCGGGCGATTGAGAGGGTGAGCAAGGCGATGCAGCAGATGCACAGGCCGATGATGAAGGGGACGAGGTCGCGGAAATCGGCGGCGCGGAGAATGATGCCGCGGAGGATTTCGAGGAAATAGGTCACGGGCAGGAGGAAGGTGACGAGGTAGATGGGCGTGGGCATCTGGGCGCGGGGGAACATGAAGCCGGAGAGGAGGACGCTGGGGAGCATGATCATGAAGGCAAACTGGACGGCGGCGACCTGCGATTTGGCCAGTGTCGAAATCAGCAGGCCCATCGAGAGAGCGCAGACCAGGAACAGGCCTGAGAGCGCCAGGAGGAGCGCGAGGTTTCCGGCGATCGGGACGCCGAAAAGATAGACCATCACCGTCAGCACGATCAGCGTTTCGATGAAGCCGACGACCGCGTAGGGTGTGAGTTTTCCCAGGAGCAGACCGGAGCGGGACACGGGCGTGACGAAAAGCTGTTCGAGCGTGCCCAGCTCGCGCTCGCGGACGACGGCAAAGGCGGTGAGAAAGAGCGTGACCATCTGCAGAATGATGCCGACGAGGCCGGGGACGAAGAAGTAGGCGGAGAGCAGATCGGGGTTGTAGAGGAGGCGCGGGCGGATATCGATGGGAGAGACTGCATTGCCGGCGGCGTCACGGGCGGAGGCAGTCTGCGATGCTTCCTGCTGGACGCGCGTCAGTTCGATCGACTTGCGTACGCCGAGCAGGTTGGCGGCATTGAGCGCGGAATTGGCGACCTGCGAATCGGATCCGTCGATGAGGACCTGGACCTGGGCCTGGCGGCCGTCGAGGAGGCGTTCGGTGAAGTCCGGGGGGATTTTGATGCCGACCTTGGCGCGGCCGGAGGAGAGGGCGCGGCGAAATGATTCTTCATCCTGGACGCGCTCGCGAATATCGAAGATGCGCGTGTTGGTAAGTTGCTGCTCCAGCAGGCGCCCCTGCTCGCGACCATCGAGATTGTAGATGACGGCGGGGATGTGCTCGATCTGCGTGTTGAGGGCGTAGCCGAAGATCAACGTCTGCATGAGCGGCACGACGAGCATGAAGAAGAGCGTCGAGGGCTGGCGCCGAATGTGCGAGAATTCTTTTACCAGAATGGCCCAGAAGCCGGCGAGCACGCGCGGCTTTTCGTGGCGGTGGGGGGGCGGTTTCTTTTTTGAATCGTCTTTCACCACAGAGTCCTTTGAAGTTGTTGATTCCGGGCTCTGTGCGTGCTCCGTTTTCTCTGTGACTCTGTGGTGAGGAACGGTTTTCGCGGGTTGTGCGGCGGCCTGGGCGGTGAGGGTGACAAAGACATCTTCCAGTGTTGGGGCGATGGGGCGCACGTTTTCCGCGGTGGTTCCCGCCGCCTTTGCCAGCGATTCCTGGGTCACATTCTCGTGGGCCTGCACGTGGATGGCCTGGCCGAAGAGCGTGGCATCGAGGAGGCCGGGGGCGTTTCGCAGGGAGGCTAGGGCGCGGGTGGGATGTTCGGTGTCGATTTCAAAGCGGCGCGTGCCGGCGGGGGTGACTTCGGGGAGGTGTTTCAGTTCGTCGGTGTCGCCGCAGACGAGAAGTTTGGACATATAGATGTAGCCGACGGAGTTGCAGCGTTCGGCTTCATCCATGTAGTGGGTGGTGACAAAGAGGGTGACGCCGCGGGAGGAGAGGGCGAAGAGCAGATCCCAGAGCTGGCGGCGGGCGACGGGATCGATGCCGGCGGTGGGTTCATCGAGGAAGATCACTTCGGGTTCGTGGATGAGGGCGCAGGCCAGCGCGAGGCGTTGTTTCCAGCCACCGGAGAGTGTCGAGGCGAGTTGGTCGATGCCGCCGGGGCGTGTGTCGAGGCCGGTGAGTTCGAGGACATCTTTCATGCGTTGGGCGAGGCGTTCGGGGGGCAGCTCGTAGATGCGGCCGTAGAAGAGAAGGTTTTCGCGGACGGAGAGATCGCCGTAGAGAGAGAATTTTTGCGACATGTAACCGATGCGGCGCTTGATGGCTTCGGCATCGGTGCGGACGTCAAAGCCGAGGACCGAGGCTGAGCCGGCGGTGGGTTCGAGGACGCCGCAGAGCATGCGGATGATGGTGGATTTGCCGGAGCCGTTGGGGCCGAGGAGGCCGAAAATTTCGCCGCGGCGCACGGTGAAGGAAACGCCGTCGACGGCTTTGAGCTTGCCGAAGCTGCGGGAGAGGGAGTTTAATTTTATTACTGCATCTGGCATATAAAACGAGGTAAATTAGCCACAAATAAACACGAATGAACACAAATGAAATTAGAGGGGGTCCTTTTCATCGATATATTTTTCGCCCACGAGGCGTTTGAATTGGAGTCGTGGCTTGCCGAAGTTGATGAGCATACAGACGGGAAGATTTGTGCATCGGAGATAATTCAGGCAGACAGCGCTGTGTTCGTCAGAAAAACCGGATACGGCTTTCAGTTCCAGCAATGCTTTACCTTCGACAATGAGGTCGGCAATGTAATCACCGACACAGACGCCGCCGTAAAACACAGGAATCGGCCGCTGTTGTTCGGTCGACAGACCCATCTTTCGCAATTCATGCACGAGGGCGTTTTCATAGACTTTTTCAAGAAATCCAACCCCCAATGCGTTATGAACATTCATTGCCGCCCCGATGATTCTCTCTGTCAGCAAAGGCATCCTAAGTCCTTTTAGAAAAACATTTGTGTTCATTCGTGTTTATTTGTGGCTAATTTACGTCGGCGTCCGTTCACTTCAGCCATACGTCGGCGGACATGCCGGCGCGGAGGATGTCTTGGCCGTCCTGCAGGGCCACGCGGATGCGGAAGACTTGTTTGCTGCGTTCTTCGGGGGTTTGGACGTTGCCGGGGGTGAATTCGGCCTGGCGGGAGACGAAGGTGACTTCGCCGTGGAAATCGCGGCCCGGATAGCTGTCGACGGTGACGCGGACTTTCTGGCCCAGCTGCAGGTTCAGGCGATTCTCCGGCACGTAGGCCCGCACCCACATTTCGCCGCTCTCGAGGAGTGAGAGGGCCGGGGCGTTGGGTCCGACCATGTCGCCGGCGCGGATGTCGACGGCATCGATGGTTCCGGCGGTGGGGGCGACGATCCGCAGCTCGGACAGCTGTTTTTGAATGATTTCGAGAGCTCCTTTGAGCGATTCGACGGAGGCCTTGGCTGCGGCGATGTCTTCGGCGCGGGTGCCGTTCTTCATCAGGGAGAGGGCCGCCTCCATTTCGGCCAACTGTGCGGCGGCGGTATCGAGGTCTTCCTTTCGCGTGCCTTCTTTGAGCAGATCGAGCTGCTCCCGCCGCACGTTCAGGTTGGCCGACGCCGCCTTGAAATCGTTGGTGGAGCGGTCGCGTTCTTCGATGGAGGCGTTTTTCAGTTCGTATTGTTTCATGACGCGTTCGTAGCTGGCGGCGGCGATGCTGCGCTGGACCACGGCTTGGTCGTAGAGGGCTTGGGCCTCGGCGATTTCCTGTTTGCGGGGTCCGGCCTGGGCTTTATCTAACTGTGCTTTCAGCTGATCGCGTTTGGCCTGGGCCTGGGCCACATCTTCTTTGCGGAAGCCGGCTTCGAGACGGGCGAGATTTTGCTGTTGCTCGGCGAGTTTGCCCTGGGCTTCGGCCAGGCGCGCCTGTAGATCGTACGGTTCGAGTTCGAGGAGCAGATCGCCGGCGGCGACGGTCTGGCCCTCTTTGACGAGGACCTTGGCGATGCGGCCGCCGATGCGGGAGCCGACGCGGATGTCGTAGACTTCGAGGAAGCCGGAGACTTTTTCCGGCACGGGTCGATACTGGCTGTAGACCAGTCCGCCGATCAACGCGGCGGCAATGAGCAGGAAAACGACAATGCGCACGAGCATGATTTACTCTCCGCCGAGTGTGGGGAACACGACTTGGAGAATCTTCGCGCGGAAAGGGAATGGGGTCAATGAGGGGGTTGGTGGATTGGGTGGTGGCGAGTTATGGGTTAGGGGTTATGGGTTAGGGCTTCGCCAATCGGCGGATGGCGCTGACGGTGTAACGGAGGTCCTCTTCGCCTCTTTTCGCGCCGGCTATCCGGCTTTTTGGACGCGGCGTTGTTTGGGCATGCTGGCGAGGACTTTGGCGGGGGTGGCTTCGATGCCGAGGAGTTTGAGGGCGTCACGTTCGACGATGCCGCGGAGGCTTTCGCGGGGGATCGTGGGCATGTTGGTGCCCATGGCCACTTGATTGATGGTGTAAATTGTTTCGATGCATTCGCCGGCGGTGGTGAAGGGGAAATCGCTGCCGAAGAGGAGTTTGTCGATGACTTGGAACTGGTGGGCGCGGACGAGGGCGTCGTAGGCGATCCACGGGCGGCGGAGCAATCCGGAGACGTCGGAGTAGACGTTTTGGTGTTTGCCGAGCATGACGAGGGTTTCATCGATCCAGGGATAGCCCATGTGGCCGATGAAAAGTTTGAGGTTGGGGAAGGCCCGGGCGACTTCATCGAGGAGGTGCGGGCGGGCGTATTCCATTTTGGTTTTGGGGGAGAGGTGCGTGCCGGCGTAGAAGATCACGGGCAGGTGCAATGCGGCGGCGCGTTCATAGACGGCCATGGCGCGGGTGTCGGCGGGGTGAAAATCCTGGGCGGCGGGGCAAATGCACAGGCCTTTGAGGCCCAACTGGCCGCTGACGTGGCTGACCTGCTCGACCGCATCATCATCGGTGGGATCGATGCCGGCGAATCCGATCATGCGGTCGCCATGCTCGCGGCAGTAATCGGCGATGTAATCGTTGGGAATGGTGGCGCCGAGATAGCGGCTCTTGAAACCGAGAACGAAGGAGCGATCGACGGGCTCGGCGGCGAGGAGGTGATTGGCGGTATCGGCCTGGGGAAGCAGGCGCATCTTCTGGCCGGCGACGACGGTGGTGCGGGAAAGCTCGGCGAGTGCGCCGTCGCCCAGTTGCTCAGGACTCTGCCAGATATGCGTATGACAATCGATAATCATTTTTTCACCCGGATCAACTGGACATGCCTCGTTTTCCCACCGCCGGTGTCACAGTTATCGGCACTTGTTTCGCGGGACACGCAGGAAATGTGTCAGAAACAAGTGGTAACGGTGGCCGGGGTCCGCAGTTAGGTCGGAACAGGCTATTGGGCCGTCGCAAGAGCGGTCGAATAGTTGACAGATGAATAACGATTTGGTTTGGCAAAGAATACTGGAATTGGATGATATTCGAGAAGGGAAATTTTTCAGAGAAGCGGAAAGATGGGGTGCTTGCTGTTAATACTGTTCTCCCCCCAATTATCTCTCTTGCCTATCCTGCCGATACGTTCCATGAGTTGTCAGGCTGTCGGCCGCGCCGGGACTGAGGACTCAACGGGTGGTGATTTCGGTGGAAAAATGAAAGACTCCTTCGAGGAGATCGATCGCGAGGTCGATCTGGATATGGGCTGGCATAAAGGCCAGGTCGCCGCGGCTCGTCCCAAGCGTTCGCCCCCATACGTGAAGGCCCTTCACTGGTTGAAACAGAAGGGCAACGCGTTCCTGCTCGCCCTCGGTCACGGACTGCGCGCCGTGGCGCGCGTGGTCTTCTTTCCCGTGATCAGCCCACTCGGATACACCAAGCGCTTCGATATTCACGGCGACATGATCGTTATTAAACGCTCGCTCGGGCGCCGCATCTTCGAAGGCCTGCTGACGCGGCTCGTCCTCACTCCCGTCGTCCTGGCCATCTTCTTTGCCCTACTTGTCTATTTCAGCACTCATCCCGAACCCATTCTGGCCGAGCAAACGCCGGAAGCGCAGGGCTTGTACTTCAAGCGCGTCACGCTGATTTCTTCGGATGATCAGCGGCTGAGCGCCTGGTACGTTCCGCCGATCAAGGCGGAGGAACTGCTCATCAATCAGGAAGACATTCTGAATCAGAAATGGCCGGCGGTGGTGGTCAGCCATGGGCTGGGGCAGTCGCACGAGCATTATCTTTCGCTGGCCAAATCGCTGCACGACGCGGGCTTTGGCATTTTGCTTCTCGATCTGCGCGGGCAGGGCGAATCGGCCAAGGGCGTGGTGACGTTTGGTATCCGGGAACGCCTCGACATTCTGGCGGGCGTACGGTATTTGCGCGAGCTGCCCAACATCGATCCGAGCAAGATCTGTCTGGTCGGCCACGACATGGCCGCGACGTCTTCGCTTCACGCGGCGATGCTGGACTCGTCCATCAAGGCGGTGGTGGCGGACGGTTTGTGGCCGCAATTTCATCAGCGTGTGGAGCGTATTTTCGACAATTCGCGGATGCCGACAAAATGGATGGCCCCGCTGTACGATCTGGCGTTTGAAATTTCGCTGCGCGAACGTCTCGACCAGATCGATCCGGGAAGTCTGCTCAAATCCATTCACACGCAGCCGGTGCTCTTCGTGGCGTACAACAGTCCGGAGAACGCTTCGATTCCCGATCTGATGAACATGGCCGCCAGCGTGCCGGCGCATCATGAAGTCATGGTCGCCAACTCCGGCGACGGGAGCCCTGCCGGCGGCGATTCGGCCGCCACGCTGGCGGCGGTCAACCAGCGTGTCACGCAATTTCTCTGCACGTCGGCGAACTGGAGCGGGCCGACGCTGAAGGGACAGGAGACGGTACGGAAGCTGTTTGAGAATCGCGTGAAGTAAGCTTTGCATCGCAAGGTATTTGCCGGCATAGGTTTGCGGCGTTCCGCCCGGCATTCGCTGCGGATTCCTCGCCCAATTCTCGCTCATCTCTTATAACTTATCACTTGAAATCAAATGCTCATCGTGGGTAGGCAGTGCGCGCCAATACTACTGGAGCTCAAATGATCAACCTCGTCGACATCAGCCACCACTACGGTATTCGTCCCATTCTCCGCGGGGTGAATCTTCACATCAAAAAAGGCGAAGTCGTCGCCCTGATGGGGCCCAACGGCATGGGGAAATCCACGCTCATGGGCATTGCGTCGGGGCTTCTTTCCCCGCTTAAGGGCTATGTCGAAATCGACAACAAGCGTCGGCGCAGTTCACCGGAGAATGAACTGGCCATTCGCCGCCAAGTCGTCTACCTGCCGGCGGACGCCTGGGTTCCGGCGGTAAAGACGGGCCGTGAATGGATGCTTGCCGTCGGCAAGTTGTATAACGTCGACGATGCACGCCTGATGGACCATATCGACCGTCTTCTTGAGCTTTTCGACCTGGGCAAACAGGCGGATTCGCTCATTCACAGCTACTCCACCGGCCAAAAGAAAAAGATTGGACTGTGCTGCGCGCTGGTCACTGACGCACCGGTCATCCTGATGGATGAACCGTTTTCCGGCGGGCTCGATCCTTCGGCGCTTTTGGCCCTCAAACGCATTTTCCAGCACCTGGCCGCACGCGATGACGTCACGATTCTTCTGGCCACTCCCGTTCCCGAACTTGTCGCGGAGATTGCCGACAAAGTCGCCATTTTGCATGAAGGCCGCATTATTGCGTACGACACACTTGCAGGGCTGGCGGCGCAGACGGGCATGAGTTCCCTGGATGAGATGTACCAGCAACTCGTCACTCCGGAAAACAAGGATGCGTTTGCGCGGTATGTCGAGGGGCAGCCGAAATGAAGCGCCGATTTCAATGGTCTTATATTCCTTCAGGGCTCATCGGACTGGCGTCGGCGGCGTATTTAGGCTTGCTCGGGCTGCAGATGGCCGCTACGTCCTCAATAGGCGCCGGCGCAGTGCCAGAGGAAATCCGCAACGGTCAATGGTTTCAAGACATTCTCGTCGTGTTCCTGTTTGTCGCAGGCTTCCAGCGCGTTTGGCGATTTTTCCCCCGATTCAATCTGCATTACGCACGATGGCTCAGCACAACGCCGTGGACACATAGACAAGTTCTCCCGCTGGGGCCGGTTCATCTGATGTGGCAGGATCTATTGATTCTGGCCGCGGTGGTTGTGCTGGACCGTTTTCATCTGGGGCGCAGTGGAGCGATCCCCCTTGTGGCGTTCTTTCTTGCTTACTTTTTGACCACACTCATCGCACACCTTATGACCAAGCCGAATCTCGCCACCTACCTTGTCTTCTCTGCCCTTCCGGTTGGCGTCCTACTGATCGACCACGAATGGTGGCTGGTAGGTGTTGCGGCGGCAGTTTATCCGTTCGCCGCGCTGGGCACGGCCGCAACGTTGCGCGGGTTTCCCTGGCAGATCGACGCTCAGATTGAGGGCGTCGACGCCGGATGGCCTTTCAATCGCATCGGCCCTTTCGATCCGAAGGATCAGGTCAGCTATCGCGCGGCTTTGATTGTGAGTGTGTTCGTTGCGTGGATAATATTTTGTGCAGCCACATGGGGAGATTTTTCCACGCCCGACGAAAACTACAGCAACTTCCATAACTTGTTTCTTTTCGCTGGCGTTATTTTGGCCGTTCTCCGGTTCAGTAGATACTTCAGCTATGGGGCACCACCTATCTCTCTTCTGGGACGTATCCGTACAGGCCGGATTGTGATCCCCGGGTACGACAAAATTTTTGTTGCGCCGCTCGTCATTCTTCTCGCATCAATTTTGGCCCCTCGGGTACTCCTGACGACGGTTTATCCACCACTGGCTTGCGCGCTCATCGGCCTGGCGATTTTCTTTCCTTTTCTCGCGCTGCCCCCGTCGCTGGCGCGATGGCGACTTACCGGCACGCATCGCATCCTTCGCCCGGCCAACACGCAACGCCAATCCACCCAACGGGCAGATTCTGCCAACATTCAGTTTCGCCTTTCCTGAAGCGATTCTTTTCTGAACGCAGTGCCTTATTCTGCATTCACTATTCTGAATTCTGAATTCGCGCGCGTTTCCTCTATACTGGTCGCATGAAAGAAACGTCGACCGCCAAAATTCATTTGTTGGGCCTTTCCAAAGCTGAGCTCACGGAGCACATCCTCGAATTCGGCATGCCGAAGTTCCGGGCGGCGCAGATTCTGGAATGGATCTATAAGAAGCGGGCGGCGGGGTTTGAGCAGATGACGAACCTTTCGCTGGGCGATCGGCAACTGCTGGCGGACAAATTCGAGATCTTTACTTCGAAGCTCGTACGCAACGTCACCAGCACCGACGGCACGGAGAAGATTCTTCTGCAGTGGCCGGACGGAGTTGACGGTACCGGTGGACTGACCGAGACCGTCATGATCCCCTGCGATGACGATCAGGCTGACGAATACGGGAACACCACGGTGGCTCATCGGCGCACTGCGTGCCTTTCGACGCAGGTGGGCTGTCCGGTGCAGTGCGCTTTTTGTGCCTCGGGCCTCGAAGGGCTCAAGGGCAATCTCACGGCCGGGCAGGTGATCGAGCAGGCGCTGCGGCTGACGCACAATCTGCCGATCGAGCGGCGTTTGAGCAATATTGTTTTCATGGGGATGGGCGAGCCGCTGGCGAATTTCAACGTGACGGTGGCGGCGATCCGCACGCTGATGGCGGAGTGGGCGTTTCACATCAGCGGGCGGAAGATCACGCTGAGCACGGTGGGCCTGCCGCCACAGATGAAGAAATTTGCCGACCTGGAAATTCCGGTCAATCTGGCGATTTCGCTGCACGCCCCGAACGACCAACTGCGCAAGCAGATCATTCCGTGGGCGGAGAAGATTTCGATCGATCAGCTGATCGATGCCGGCCGCTATTACTTTGAAAAGACGGGCCGGGAATTGACGCTGGAGTACATTATGCTGGATAGCGCGGGCGGAGGGGTCAACACGCTGCCGGAGCATGCCCGGCAACTGGCGACGATTGCCAAGCAGCTGCGGGCCAACGTCAATCTCATCTACTACAACGAAGTGCCGGACCTGTCATTCAAGCGGCCTTCGGGGCAGACGGTCTTTTCGTTTCAGAACGTGCTGCGGGCGGCGGGGGTGAATGCCCACATCCGCAAATCGCGGGGGCGGGATGTGGCGGCGGCGTGCGGGCAGTTGGCGCGGCAGGATCGTAAGGAGCGGCTTGCACAGGGGTTCGTGCAGATCGGCACGCCGGAAAAGAATCAGGACGAATAGGCTCTGCCAGGGACTTTGGCATCCCCTCCTGATGATTTTTGCGTTATACTTCCAGAATACCCGGAGCCGTGGTGCGAATGCGGTCCTTTCCTTCTTCGGGGGTTTGATATGAAATTTTCCGTGATCGGCGCGGATAAACAATCCGGCAAGGATGTGAAGTTCATGCTGGAAGCCAAGGACCAGGCGGCGGCCGAGCAGGATGCGGCGGCGCGCGGGGTGATGGTGGGCTCGGTCACGGCCGTCCGCGAGCCGGAGAGCGATGCGATCGCGCTGGTGGACGAGCCGGCACCGGTTGCGGTTGAAGGTGCTGCCGCCAGCGGACTGAGTTCCCACGGGACGATTACGCTGAGCGCCAATTCGCCGCAGGAGACTGCACACAGTGCCGACGGCCACGCGAAGGCTGCCGAGCAACCGGCCGCGATGGAATATCACATTGTGATGAACCAGGCGTTGTACCTGCTCGAGGTTGCGGTCAACAAGTACATCAAGGACGGCTGGGAACCGCAGGGCGGGTTGACGATCGGCTCATCGAATAATGCGCTGCAGTATTTTCAGGCGCTGGTGCGGAAGCGGAAGTAGCAGATCAATTCAGAATTCAGAGTGCTGGATTCAGAATCACGATAGCGCGCAAACGACCATAAATCTGCCACAAATGAACACTCATGAACATAAAGAGTGGAACAGAAAGGGGCTGAAGAGAACGGCTCCGTTTCTTGTTTTCACTCATTTGTGCTGTTTCTTGTTCATTTGTGGCTCATTTATTTTCGGCAGACATGACCATGGACTTCATGGTTCTGACCTTTGCAATAGCTAGCGGGACTTAACCGATGTATCATCAACCCGCGCGCCAGGATAGACTTCCCGGCTTTCGATAGTTGCGGCCGGAATATTGCAATTATTATAAAATGATGAGAGACTTAGCATCATCGAAAAGACTGGGTTCGCACGTGATTAAGTAACATCGCCGAACAACCGAACAAGTGGGAATTCGTAAATTCGTGTTGTGCCTTCTGGGAATAGGAGTTCACATCGTGACGCAGATTCAACAAATCGGCATCGTGCTGGGGCTGGATTATGAGGTCGGCCGGGCGGTGCTTCGCGGCGTCATTTCGTATGCGCGGCCGGGCAAGCCCTGGGTGTTTCGATTCCTGCAGGAATCGCCGCGGCTCGTGAGCAGCCCTGAAAGCCGGCAGATCGACGGCTTCATCGGGTCGCTGGCGCAGAGCGGCATCACCGAAGCTTTTCTCGGCTTGGGCAAGCCCGGCGTCAATGTTTCCAACCATCGGGATTGCGTTCCCATGCCCACCGTAGTCACCGACGATGTGACCGTAGGCAGGCTGGCCGCACGGCATTTTCTGGATCGGGGTTATCGGCGATTCGCTTTCTTCGGCCAATGGGAAACGCACTACCGCAAGGAGCGCGAGCAGGGCTTTACCGCGGAACTGGCCGCGGCATCACCGGACGGCCCGCCGGAATTTTCTTCCTACCTGAGCTGGTGCGCCCAGCAGGGCAAGACGAATCCCGGATCGATGACGCATGTGCAGGAATGGGTGAAGACGTTGCCGCGATCCACGGCGGTGCTGGCCGTCAACGACCGGGCCGGATGGGTTCTTTCGGAAATCTGCCGCCAGAATGATGTGTCGGTTCCCGAGGCCATTGCCATTTTGAGCGTGGACAATGACATGCCGATCTGCATGGCGGCGTATCCGCAGCTCTCGAGCATCGCCACGTCGGGGGAGCGCATCGGCTATGAGGCCGCGCGAAAACTCGATCAACTGCTGCAGGGCGCGGCCAGCACGTCGGAACGATTGCTGGTGCCGCCCAAGGCCGTGATCACGCGGCGTTCCACCAACACGCTGGCGATTGAAGACCCCGAGCTGGCCCGGGCGGTCAATTTCATCCGGGATTCGGCGGCACGGTCCATTGATGTGGAAGAAGTGGTGGCGGCGGTGGGGATCGCGCGGCGATCGCTGGAGCGCAAGTTCCGGATGGGGCTGGGACGCACGCCGCTGGAGGAGATCCGCCGGGCGCATCTCGATCGCGCACAGGAACTGCTGATGAGTACCGACCTGCCGATGCCGGCGATCGCGGCCCAATCGGGTTTCGAATCGGCGGTGCGTTTGACGACGGTGTTCCGCGAGATGACCGGCACGACGCCGACGTCGTTCCGCCGACAGTATCGCTTGCATGATGGGGAAGAGGGTGATGTCGGCGAGATGGGCGAGGCGGAAGCGGTGGAAGTCACGCCGAGTGCGGATAGTGCTGCGGTGTGATGACTGTGATTCTGAATAAAGAAGGCCCATCCAACGCAGGCCAGCAGGCGATCTGCTTTCACTGTTGAACTTCCCGTGCTATCGTTCGTGGGCGATGATTACACCTCCGATCGATCCCATTCTTGAAAACGGCCGTCCCTGCGGCCGCCAGCTTTCATACCGGGCGCTGGCTGCTCCGTTCATTGCAGTTGCAGCGCTTTTGCTGGCGGGCTTCGTCAGCTTCATCCCATTTGTGGCTCGCCACGAGATTCTGGCTTACCTCACCATCGTAGTAAGTAACCTAGCGTCAATTGCGTTCGGTGTTCATGCGATATTGCGCATCCGCCGCTCGGGGGGCCAGCTTGTGGGGACGTTCTTAGCTGGGTTTGCCATTTGCATGTCTACGTGCTCGGGCCTGCTTTGTCCGGGAACTGCAGATGGCCTCCTCCGTAGTCGTCATCTCGCCATCTCGGCGCAAACCAGTGCCCACATGAGCAAGATCATCAACGCGTGCCAAGCGTATGCTGCCCGCAACGGCGATCACTATCCCCCGCATCTGGCGGTGCTCTTGACCACTGGTGCCATCAAGCCTGATCAGTTACTCGACGGCAATGCCACGACCGAGTTGCGTCCTTTTCCGGCTTCTCGACTTGTGAGTCCCGCAGACTGGCGCACCATCGCAGCGGACGTTGATGCTCATTGCGACTTTGCCTATGTGGGCGCTGACAGCAGCAACTCGGCATCATTTGATCTGATTGTGCTCTACACCAAGGCTGGCTGCATCCACAAGCACATGAACGTTGACGAAAAATGGGATGGCCAGGGACGGCTCGTAGGCTATGCCGACAGCCACGTGGACCTCGTCGTGGATGCCGATTTGCCCGCCGCGTTCGCCGCTACCAACGAAGTTCGTGCCACCAAGGGTCTTCCCCCGTTGCCTTTGGATAGCGCTGCGGCGTCACGGCCGTGAGCAAGGCACGCAAACGAAAAAAGGCCGACCCATGGCGGGCCGGCCTTTTATTCTTTTGCTGATTCCTGACGACTCGCTACGGGCTAGCGGTTTGTGTATTCCGCCGGCCGCTGTGTTACAGATCCTCCATCAATCGATTGACGGTTACCGCGAGTTTTTGTGGCGTTTCGTAGGTGCCGGCGGCGATCGCATCGCGTGCCGCGGCTACCTTCTCCTGCCGAATCTCGGGTAACTTCCGAATCTCGCCCAGATAGCGCGCCGCATCACTGATTTCCACAGTGTCCAGCGCACGGGTGCCCGCATCCTGCGAGCCCTGAGCTTGAGTGACCGCCTTGCTTCCTTGCAGGCGCGTGATGGGAGAGTTGGTCCCAATCGGGGAAATGCTCATGACAACCTCTCACGCGGCCTATAAAACCGTGCGTCTCAGTGGTGCTGCCGAGCTTGGTCCAAAAGCCCCGCACTACTGAGCACTGCTTAATATATCGTTCGCGGAGGCAGCTTGGCATGAGGGAAATCGATGTGCCGGTAAAAAAGCCCTAAGCTCTACTGGAAGGTGGAGTTGCGCAAATATACCCATACAATTATTCGCGATTGAAGAATTATCGGTCCGGATGCCAAAGTACCCAGATTATGATAGAATCTTAGCGCTCGAACGGAGCAGCCCGAAGGAGCACGCATGGCCGGTCTCATCAACGAACGTGTAAAGCCTGTAGGTGACAGTCCCAGAGGCACTTACGATGCACGAGTCGTGCAGAATGTGCGGATTTGCACCGATCACTATCGGCTGACGCTGGGGCTGGGGCGCTTTCCGGCGAGTACACCGGGGCAGTTTGTGCAGATTGAGTGCCGGGGAGCGGAAGGCGGGGGGAGCGGGGGGGGCGGAGGGAATTCAGAATTCAGAATTCAGAATTCAGAATTGGCCACGGAGTATCGGGCGATTGAGTGGGGGCCGGGGTTAAGCCGGCCCGCATTACATGATCCGGATTTTTTGAAGGCGACCGCCTATCTGCGGCGGCCGTTTTCGATTGCGGCGCGGCGCGAGAATGGCGGGGCGGTGGAGATCGATATCATTCACCGCGTGGTCGGGCGCGGCACGCATTGGATGGAAACGCTGGAGCGCGGGCAGGAAGTGTCGGTCATCGGGCCGCTGGGAAAAGGATTCCGGATTCCCGAGCAACTGGAGCTGGCGCTGCTGGTCGGCGGGGGTGTGGGGATTCCGCCGATGATTTATTTGGCGGAGGCGGTGCATCGCGCGGGGAAACGCGCGGTGGCGTTCGTGGGGGCGCAGCGGAAGGACCTGGTGCCGCTGACGATTTCGCCTTGCAGTCCGGCGGCGAGCGGCGAGGGCGAGCCGGTGCTCAACGCGACGGAGTTCGCGGACTACGGATTTCCCACGGTGGTGAGCACCGATGATGGCTCGATGGGGACGAAGGGGTTTGTGACCGGGGCGCTGCGGAAGTTCATTGAGAAGCTGAAGAGCAATTCAGAGTTCAGAATTCAGAATTCAGAATTGGCGGGGGTGGTGGTGTATTGCTGCGGGCCGACGCCGATGATGAAGGCGACGGCCAAGGTGTGCGCGGAGCTGGGGGTGGTGTGCCAGGTGAGTTTGGAGCAGCCGATGGCGTGCGGGATGGGGACGTGCCAGAGTTGCGTGGTGAAGTGGCGCGGGTTGGATGCCGAACGCCTGGCGGAAGGGGAGTGGAAGTATAAGCTCACCTGCACCGATGGGCCGGTGTTTGATTCGCGGGAATTGGCGTGGTGAGAGGGATGGGGGGGGTGAGGGAGCAATTCAGAATTCGGAGTTCAGAATTCAGAATGCGTGAGGGGCTTCGCGGGACATGGAAATGCGGCGACGGTTATGACGGGGGCGGGGGGGTTTCCGTGACGACGGGGAAGCCGGGGCGGCGAAGCTGGCGGTGGGCGGCGCGAAAACGGTGGAGGCGCAGGAGTCCGATTCCCAGGGCCACGGTGGCGGTGAGGATGAGGGAGCGGAGAAGGATGTCGCAGGGGCCATGGACGTGGCTCCAATGTAGAGTGTGTCCGTAGGATGTTGGATACCCTTGGTTTATAGCGGATAGCAAGGGCGGTGTTTGCTCAAACAGAGAATACTCCCAACTTACATGCACCAATGGGGAGCCCGTGTGGCAATAGAGGTGGGGATAAAGGATGCCGCCGACAGGACCATTCCAATCACCCGCCAGGGTGCAATATCCTAACCAATACGGCAAGTAGAAGAGCGCCGGTATCACGGCGACATGCAGGAGTTTTTGAAACAGAGAGCGGCTGCGAACGAAGGGCCACAAGGCGAACCAGACCATGACATTTAGAGAAAGCGCTTCGAAGGCAAAGGCTGCCCAATAGCGGTCGGCATTGCGAGCGACTTGCACGGTTCGAAAGCGGTCGAAGAGTATGGCTGTGGCCGATCGATCGGAATGCGGAACGGCATGGGCAAGATGAACCTGCTCCGCGCCAAACGCGATATCGCCATCGACCTGCAGACCCCCGCCCTGAGCCTTCCATACACGATAAATCTCGCCGCAGAGATTGTTGGGGTCGGGATCGTTTGCGTGCTTTTCGAGCGCTGCCACTACGCGCGGACCGTCAGCGTTCACCTCGGAGTCCGACACCTGATAGTAATCAATGTATTCGCTGCTCACGACTGTATATATCCATCCACCCCCGTGTGGAATCGCGCTTCCATCCCACCCACCGGAGAAGCTCCCATCGCGATTTACATCCGCCGCGATACGCCAGAAATCCGTAGCGTTGCCGCGGCGGATGGGATACATGGGCTTGTATAACAAAAAGAGGCTCGCGAGGATCGCGAGAGTAAGGACGAGGGCGAGAGCCAGGGCGATGCGGCGGGCGGTCATGAAGCACCTGCGGTGTGGATGTGCAGCCATTATACAGGAAGCTGTGAGAAGTGTCCGTCATCGGCGCTTGGCAGCGCTGGGAATTCCAACCTGCCAATAAAATACTGGTTCTCACAGAGAACCTCTCGTCTTCAACTCTATTATGTTGGAGGCGATTACTTTCTTACCGCGAAGACTTTTACACTGGCGGCGTAGGCGTTGACGTTGTATTGGCGGAAGAGGGCGGCGAGGCGGGCGTGGACTTCGCTGGTGGGTTGGGATTTGGCGGAACTGCCGCAGCAAGTGGTTTTGGCGATGGGCAGGGATGAGGAGGTGGCCATGGCGGGGGAGCAGCAGGCGGATTGGTTTTCGAGTTTGGCGTAGGCGTTGAGGTCGGCGCCGCTGTCGAGGACGACGACGTCGGAGAAGCCGGCGGCAAACAGGCCGGCGCGGTAATCGTCGATGAGGATGGCGCCGGCGATGCAGCCGACGTAGGCGGCGATATCGTTGGCGAGTTCGGCGGGGAGGGGTTGCTTGAGGGCGATATCGCTAACGGCGATGCGGCCGCCGGGTTTCAAGATGCGGGCGATTTCGCGGAAGACGGCGGGCTTGTCGGGGGCGAGATTGATGACGCAGTTGCTGATGACGCAATCGACGGAGCTGTCGGGGAGGGGGATCTTGTCGATGGCGGCGAGGTGGAATTCGACGTTGGTGATGCCGGCGTCGCGGGCGCCTTTGCGGGCGCGGTCGATCATTTCCTGGGTCATGTCGATGCCGATGGCTTTGCCGGTCGCCCCCCCCGCACCGACTTTTTGCGCCGCGAGGAAGACGTCGAGGCCGCCGCCGCTGCCGAGGTCGACGACCGTTTCGCCGGGGCGGAGGTTGGCGGTGGCGGTGGGGTTACCGCAGGAGAGGCCCATGTTGGCCGATGCGGGGATGGCGGCGAGTTCTTCGGCGGAATAGCCGAAGGCCTGTGCGACGGCGCGGACGCCGGCGTGGTCGTTGGTCAGGGTGCTTTCAGCCACGGCGGCGTACTTGTCTTTGACGATGGCTTTCACGTCTGCGGCGGCCTCTCGGGCCAGGAGTTCCTCGACGATCTCGGCGGCAGCGCGTACGAAACGCGGGCAGACGGCCTCGTGGACGCGCAGTTCTTTGGCCCGTGCAAGGCCCGCGGGCGTGGACAGATCGCAACCGAGCAGATCGCGGCAGACCACGGAGCCGTGCATCTGGGTGAAGCGGTCGATGAACTCTCGTGCCAGTTTGTAGCCGCGTTCGCGGGAGTCGTTGTCGTCGGGTTTAACCTTGGAGTAGGCGAGGCCGAGGGCCATGATCGCGCCGGAGACCGCGCCGCAGGTTTCGCCAAGGCGTCCGATGCCGCCGCCGAAGGGCCCGGCGACGCGCAGAGCCACGTCGGGGGCGAGTCCGCGGCCCTCGCCGCAGGCCAGAAGTACGGCCTGGGAGCAGTTGTAGCCTTGTGCAAATACTTCTTCGGCCCGAGCTGGTACGCGTGTCATGGCAATCTCCTTTGGGTTAGTGGCCAGTTGTCAGTGGCCAGTGGTCATGGTGGTGGGGCAGGTGCCGGGAGCGATGGCTTGGATTTCCGCACCGGACGTCACTTCGCCGGCGAAGTAGCGGCGCTGGAAGAAGAGGGCGACGTTGACGAGGGCGATGAGTGCGGGCACTTCGACCAGCGGGCCGATGACCGCGGCGAAGGCCGCACCCGAATTGATGCCGAAGACGGCGACGGCCACGGCGATGGCCAGTTCGAAATTGTTGCTGGCGGCGGTGAAGGCGATGGTGGCGGTCTTGGAATAATCCGCCCCGACTTTTTTGCCCATCCAGAAACTCACGAGGAACATCACCACGAAGTAGATGAGCAGCGGCACGGCGATGCGGACCACGTCCAGCGGAATGCGCACGATCAAATCACCCTTGAGGCTGAACATCACCAGAATCGTGAACAGCAGCGCGATCAGCGTGATCGGGCTGATCTTTGGGATGAACTGTTTTTCATACCAGTCGCGGCCGCGGGCCTTGATGAGCGTGAATCGTGTGAGCATCCCGGCGAAGAACGGGATGCCCAGATAGATGAAGACGCTCTGGGCGATCTGGCCGATGGAGATCGCCACGATGCTGCCCTTAAGGCCGAAGAGCGGCGGCAGAATCGTGATGAAGAACCAGGCGTAGACGCTGAAGAAGAGCACCTGGAAGACGCTGTTGAAGGCGACGAGTCCGGCGGCGTATTCGCTGTCGCCTTTGGCCAGCGTATTCCAGACGATGACCATGGCGATGCAGCGTGCCAGGCCGATCATGATCAGGCCGATCATGTACTCGGGATAGCCGTGAAGAAAGGCGATGGCGAGAAAGAACATGAGCACGGGGCCGATGATCCAGTTCTGCACGAGCGAGAGGCCGAGGAGCTTCCAGTCGCGGAAGACGCGGCCCATTTCCTCATAGCGCACCTTGGCCAGCGGGGGATACATCATCAGGATGAGGCCCAGGGCGATGGGGAGGTTGGTGGTGCCGAACTCGAAGCGATGGATGAACGTCTGCGTGCCGGGGAGGGTATAGCCGGCGCCAACGCCGATGGCCATCGCCAGGAAGATCCAGAGGGTGAGGTAGCGGTCGAGGAAGGAGAGTTTTTTGGTGATCTGATTCATGATACTTCCTTGAGAGAGGCGGCGCGGGACGCTGTCAGGGCCGCGGGAAGCGTTTCGATGAAGGCACGGATCTCCTCGCGGACGCGGCGGTAGTGGGTGAGGGCTTGTTCCTCGGTGGCAGAGTTTTTGGCCAGCGCCGGCGGATCGTCGAAGCCGACATGAATCACCTTGGCTTGGCCGGGGAAGATTGGGCAGGTTTCGTGGGCGTGGCCGCAGACGGTGATGACGTAGTCGAACGGCACATCGCGCAGTTCATCGACGTGCTTGGAATGATGGGTGGAGATGTCGACCCCGGCTTCGCGCATCACTTGGATGGCCCGCGCGTTCATCCCGTGGGGTTCGGTGCCGGCGGAGTAGGCGTCGATCACCGTGCCCTTGAGATGGCGAGCCCAGCCTTCCGCCATTTGGCTGCGGCAGGAGTTGCCGGTGCACAGGAACAAGACTTTAAGCTTTGCATTTGGCGTTTGCATATATCCTCCGGGTCTTGCTTGAGAATGGTTTTCAGCCGCTTGGCGTCATCGAGGGCATCGGGCTCTTTGGCCGCGGAGGCAAAGAGCCAGGCCAGGGCATCGCGCACGGCCTGCGGTGCGTCATCGCCGGCGAGGCGGTAGTGAATCCAGCGGCCTTCCTTGCGGCTTTCGATAAGCTGGGCCTGCTTGAGCAGGAAGAGGTGTTTGGAAATGGTGGACGGTGCGAGGCCGAGGAGTTCGATGAGCTGGCAGACGCACAGTTCGCCGCCCTGGAGGGCGAGCACCGCGCGGACGCGGGTTTCATCGGCCAGGGCATTGGTGATGGCCAGGATCAGTCGCATGTGTACCTCGTTAATTCGCCAATTGACGAATTATAGAGGACGAGAAGACGGCATGTCAAATTGAGATCACACAACCCGTTGTAAATGTAGGCGGTCAGTGAAGATGATACTGTCGATCACATCTTGATACTCAATTTCAGCGCAGCATCTAAATGCATGCTGCTTCACTTCCTCGATTCTGACCAGCAATCGATGGTGTCATCGTCACTTCATTCGTGTGACCTCCAACATTCGTTACGCACGGACTTGCGCATTGCGCACGGCGCCGCCATTTTTCGATCGGCCTTCGAACGCCGCTCAACCTCCGATCTAACGGCCATTTATGAACATTCTCCCGCCGCCTGCTTCTGGTCCCATGATTTGACAGGATGACCCGAAAACGTCTCTCAGTCCCATCATGCCGGGAGCCTGACCAATTGCACGTAACTCGCGGTCTCACCGTTAGATCCCGCTCAATCCCCCCCTATTCCACCCAGTCTCATCTTCCTTGATCGAGTATAGAAGGCTCATGCGATGATCGGATCGGCGCGCGGGGTGAAGAGGACTACGAAGATGGAGCGGGGTTCGGTGGGGCAGCGGGATTCGCAGAGGCCGCAGGCGACGCAGCCGTTTTTTTTGGATGCGCCATCGAACGCCGTTCAAACGCCGATGGAACAAGCACTTGCGTCGTCTCACAGCACCGCGAGTCCAGTGCCACCTACCATGGCTGGGGATAGACGTATTCGTTGGACGCCTGCTTTGTCACTCAAGTATGCTGGCTGTGTGAGACTTCATCGCGCCTCCTGATGATTGCCAATTCGGGGATCATGTGAAACGCTCGCTGTTAAATCTGATTACTCTATTGATGCTCTTGGCATGCCTGATGATGGCGGCGCTGTGGGTCGAAAGCTATTGGCACGCGCGCGGTTTCCGCGTAGCTAAAGAACGGTACGCATCGAAGCAATGGAGGGAGAGTTCATTGACGGTGGGTTCTGATTATGGCGGCATCGACGTTTACTGGTCCGTCGCAACCGCGACGGAGAGTGAAGTGGAATGGGGCGAGTTCCCAGAACGCGTCGGCAACTGGCACATCGAGCATTGGCCTTACGAAACCTCCAGTGGCTATCCCTGTTTGAAGGACGACTTTTATCCCGGCCATCAATGGCTTGGCTTTATGTTTGGATCCAGCAACGAGTTTGAGCATGCGACATGGCGACATGGTTATCAATGGCAACTGATCGTTCCGTATCCGGCAATATGGTTGCCGTGCGGTCTGGTCATGACTGGCTTTGGCCGCCGCTGGTTACGGCAGCGCCGTCGGATTCTCACCGGACGTTGCCTGCAATGTGGCTATGACCTTCGCGCTCATGCGCCCGGGCAGAATTGTCCCGAGTGTGGCACGCTGGTTCCAATGTCGCCACCTGATGCCCCGTAATCAGACGATGATCGAATCGGCGCGCGTGGCCGAGCGTTTGCGGTGGGTAAGGAGGGTGGTGGCGCCGAGCAGGAGTACCGCCGCGGTGCCGGGTTCGGGGGTGTTGATCGGGGCGGAGAAGGGGAGGGTGTCGGGGAAGAGTCCGGAGGCGGAGAAGGTGGTGGCGCCGTCGGGGCCGATGTAAGTGGTGTCGATGGTGTGGGAGAAATCGAGGGTGACGGAGGTGTTCTGGTAGGAGGCGTCGAGATGGATTATGGCCAGTTCGCTGAGGGTAAAGTCAAAGTCGCCGTTGGGGTTGAAGGTGAAATCGATGGAGGGATTAGCGGCCGACAGATCGACGACCGGGATAGAACCTGTGTCGAAATACGCGACGGGGGTGCCGAGGAACCAATTGGCGGTGGTGACGGTGTTGGCTGTGATCTGGGCGCCCAGCGCGTTGTATGCGGCGAGGGCGGTGGTGAAATCGGGATAGGCGTTGAAGTCGAAATTGTTGGCCTGATCAATCAGATCGAGGGTTCCCTTCTTGTAAACAGCAGCTTGGAGAAGCGCGTAGGCGTACTGGTGGTCATCGGTGGAGGTAAAGCCAGCGGGGATGCTGGTGCTGCCGCTGATCGCCATGTGCAGGGAGACCTGGGTGCCGTTGTTCCAGAGGAAAGGGGTGTTGCCAGAGTAGGTAGTGAAGCTGTCGGCGAAGCCGGCGTTGGCGCTGGAGCCGCTGTTGTTGACGTCGGGGGGAACGGGCGTGTATCCCGTAAAGCCTGACACGTCGGTGCCGAAGCCGATCGTGGCGCGGGCCTTGAGTTGGCCGGTGGCGAGGGAGGCGGCGGCGAAGCTATCGTAGGTGGTGGGTTTGGTGGTGATGTTGGAGGTGCCGTCATAATGGCCGTAGCCGAGGTTGAGGGTGCCGGAGTAGCCGAGCTGGGTGTCGGCGCCGGTCGTATCCGTGAGGGATTCAGGCGCACTGGGGTATTGGTAGATGGCGGGCGAGTTGAGGTTGACGGTGGTGTAAGTGGTGACGACAGCGAAGGAGATGTTAGGTAAGGTGGCCACAGCGGCGAAGGTGGCGGCGGTCGCCAAGAGTGCGAAACGAGCGCGCGAAATCCCCATGATTCTCTCTCCCTTTGCAATATGGGCCATCCGACGGTTAGAGCATCTGCCAAAAGTTTTCCGCGTTATACACTTGCGCAATCGCGAAGAATATGGTGAACTCTGTGCATGGCACGGAGGCCGCCACAACCTCATGCGGAGAATTGCACGCTCGCG
>Ga0114951_10001720_pt1 | contig 26263 bp, 18 predicted proteins | sample AM7aDNAmetaG_FD_88677 | JGI IMG/M metagenome (GOLD analysis project Ga0114951, IMG submission 88677) | Freshwater microbial communities from Finland to study Microbial Dark Matter (Phase II) - AM7a DNA metaG | ecosystem: Environmental > Aquatic > Freshwater > Lake | place: Finland: Lake Alinen... | reverse complement strand
TGTAAACCTCTTCCGGGGTATAGGCACGAGCGCCTATCGAAAGATTGAAGAGATAATGTCGGGAAGATCCCAAGACCAGCAGCGGTTGGTCAAGCTGCAAAGACCGTCACGATAGATAATATCGAAACGTGAAGGAGGACTTGGGATTGACGCATGAGCCCGTAGGAGCGAAGAAGGAGGGTAATGCCTCCGGAGCAAAGGGGCTCTGGGCACTTGGTGGTTTCGAATACTTTGTACGCATCTGAACACAGATCCAGCGAAATGCGATGCAAAGTAACGGGGCGAGGGAATAGACAAACTGTACAATCTCAGTATGGCGGGCCAACGCTTGAGGTGCGAGAAAATACAGGAAGGTTTATTTCCAGAAGAACCAAGGTCAGAACCGGACTCGGGAAATCCGACTGTCCGGGATCGTAGGGGGGCTTTGAGAATCGTGTTCTATGGTTGCAATGGGAACCCAATCGCAGATTTTCGAAAGATGTTGATTGGAAACCCGCAACCTAAGGAAAGGCGCACTCAATCTCTATCCCGACACCTGCACACCCGGTTCTGTGAGGGGCATAACAAAAGGAGAAATTTAATATGTCTACTCGACAATCGATCTTAAGCGTTTTTTTTGGCGGCATGCTTTTTTTCTATTTCCTGCTGCCCGCGCATGCCTCGGTAGAATGGGTCGGCCAGGAAGGCAAGTTGACACTCCCTGAAAATAAAGATTTTACCGTGACAACCGATGGGCATTGGGCGACTGATTTTGTTTCCGCGCGGAACACCATTGACCTTGATAATAAGAACAAGAAGGATACTTTTGGGTATATCGGTTCGGACTATAGGCTTAACCTGGATCTGAAATACCTAGATGATGTCGAAGTGTTTTTCGGTTTTGAGCGCTTTGGGCCGTTTGGGTATGATGCGCCCATCCTCGGGAGGACTTCCGTTCCAACCTCCGCTGGCAATGTCGAACATTACCGCAACAGGGAATTTTTCCCTGAACTCAAGGAGACGTTCTTCGACATTAAAGCTCCGTCCACTTCGGCTTATCCCATACGCATCAAGGCCGGCCTCTTTCCTCTGGAGATCGGCAATGGTTTTGCCGTTACGGGTCTCTACCAGAACTACGGCGTTCAGATCTATCATCCAGGCGAGACCTTCGCCTGGCATTTTAACTACATGAAGCCGAACTGGAACAACTATGCTATTCTCGGCCAGACCATTCCTCAGGAGAAGACCTTTGGCCGCGGCTATTTCCATACCCAGGCGGATCTTTTCGAGTTTGATGCGGTTTATCAATGGAAGAAACCCGACCCGTCATGTTGGATCGTTCCGGGAGGTTCCGTCCAACCGTATATCAGCTTTCTTACAGACCGGACGGGCGACCTGAAACGCAATAATCTTTTTGAGACGCAGACGCATCAGGATCTCTTGGGAACTCTGGGCGCGGATCTGAATCTGGAATTCGGCCGGCTTGCGCTCGGTTTTGAAGCTGCGAAGAATTTTGGAAAAGCCAAGGCTACGGCTGGCGATCCCTCGACCGGGGATGTCCTGGTAAGCGGGAATAAGGATGTCGTGCATAAAGGGTACCTTCTTTATGCGGACGCCGCATTTGATCTGAAAGAATACTGGCTCACGCCGCGAAGCAAGATCATCGTAGCGTCCGGCAACAAACAGAACGATTCTTCAGACGGTCTCATCCAGGGCTCCACGAACCGCGCCTTCAGCGTTTATTCCCCGATGAATACGAACCTTTCTTACAGCATTTATCCTCCCCAAAAACTGGCGCCCCTTCTTTTTATGGGGAATGCCTTCGGGAATAACTATGGCGTCCGTCGCCCCGGAACATTCAATGATCCCGTTCTTTTTGAAAATATCATTACGCCGAATGTCGGGATCGATATCACGCCGCATCCCAAGCTTACCCTGACGGTCGACTGGTGGCATTTCTCATCGATGGAGCGAGGCGTGACCACATGGGACAGCGTCTCAAAGAAGCTTTCGGCAGATCTTGGCAATGAGTTCGATTTCGGGGCGCTTGTGAATGTGACGAAGGCTCTGGACCTGAATCTCGCGCTCGGTTATTTCATTCCAGGGGATTATTACCGGGCGGAGAGGGATCCGGATCCCGAGAATAAATTCTGTCCGCAGGTCAATTCGGACGGGGTAGCCAACAGGGCCATTTATTTTGAAAGCCGCGTCACGGTTAAGTTTTAAAAGAGACATCAGCTGTCAGCTTTAGCCTTTGCTGACGGCTGTTAGCTCATTTGAGGGGGATTATGAAGATCAGGCCAAAGTTTGTACTTGTGATCATGGCGATCCTGTTATTGGGAGCCAGCCTTATGATGGGATGGATCTATTATTCTTCGTTTCAGAACGTCTCCCATCAGGCGATTGAGGGGAATATCACTTTCTCCCAGTCGATCGTGGAGGCCGTTAAAACTCTTATGGATACGGGACTCCAGGAAAACCTTGAAGACTATTTCGCAAGAACCCGGACGTTTGACTCTGTGAATGAGATCCGGGTAGTACGGTCTCCCATGTTGGAGAAGGAACTCGGTTTGAAGGAAGGTTCACGCGTTCAGGATGATCTGGACCGGCGGGTGGTGGAATCCGGGCAAGAGATCATCCGCAAAATTACTATCAACCACGCGAGAGCTATTCGCATTATTTTCCCGATCCGAGCGGAGCAATCCTGCTTGGCCTGTCATGCGGACTTTAAAAAGGGGGATGTGATGTCGGCGCTGAGCGTGACCCTCCTTTATCAGAAATCCCTCGATGAGTTGATGGGGAACATAGCTAAGAACGGAGTGATCCAGCTTCTCATCATCTCGTTTGTGCTGCTGGCGATCTTTATTTTCTTTGATAATGTTATTCTTGGGCCCATTGTCCGGATTGGAAACGCCGTTCGAAAATTCGGGAAAGGGGGCTGGACAGCGGCTGACGATTTGTTCGGTAAAAACTCAAAAAAAATCACGGGCGGGAATGCGTCGAAGGATCCTCTGGACGAGATCAGCGAATTAGCGGCTTCTTTTCGGGATATGGCGCATGATTTAAAGCTAATAACCGTTTCGCGGAATGTCCTTGAATATGAAAATGAAGCTCGCAAGCGGACCGAAGAGGCGCTAATCGAAAGTAAGAAGCGTTTTGACAGGCTTTCTGAGGAAAGCTCCACGATCAACTGGGAAATCGACGCGGAAGGACTCTACACGTATATCGGGCACGTGTCTGAAACAGTCCTTGGCTATCGTCCGGAAGAGCTTGTGGGGCGCATGCATTTTTATGATCTGCATCCTGAGGAAGGACGCATGGCCTTCAAGCAAGCTGCCTTTGAATCTTTTGGGCGGAGACAAAATTTTCTTGGACTTGTCAATCCCGTTCAAGCTAAGGATGGTCACGTGGTTTTTGTTTCGACCAACGGTATCCCGATTTTGAATCCCGACGGGACACTACGGGGCTACAGCGGCAGTGACACCGATATTACTGGGCGCAAGAAAGCTGAAGAGTTGGACCGAGCGCGTACAAAGGAATTAGAGGTATTCTATAAATCAAGCGTCGGGCGGGAAGAGCGCATTATCGAGCTTAAAAAGGAAGTAGAGCGGCTCAAGAAAGAACTTGGCAAATAACCGGTTTTCCTATACGCAAGAGGGATATGGGGAATGATCAGAGGCTTTAGATGAAGAAAAAAGATGTAATACAATCCGATCATCGGTGTGGGAAGATACCGTGGCAGATGCTGGTTCTTCTTCTTCTGTTAAGCGGCGGGGTTTCGCTCGCGTGGCATACCGTTCGCCAGGCGGATAGAGAGATGCGCGAAGATCTTCTTGAAAAAGCCCGTGGTGTTTCCTCTGGAATTGACGTTGATTGTCTACGTTCGCTTTCGGGTACGGACGCGGATCTGTCAAATCCACTTTACAGCCGGCTTAAGAATCAACTCGCAGCGGTGAGATCGGCCAATCCTGATTACAGATTCCTCTATTTTATGGGGCGTAAGGCCGACGGCTCTATTTTTTTCTACATCGATAGTGAGTCCGCCAATTCGGAGTATTACTCTCCTCCCGGCCAGGTTTATACCGAGGCCTCGGAAAATATGCAAAACGCGTTTTCTACGCAAGAAGATACTGCAGAGGGTCCTAATGTCGACCGCTGGGGGACCTGGGTTTCGGCACTGATCCCGATACTTGATACAAAAAAAATCCAGCACGGGCGCGCCACGAGGGATGAGGCTTATGGCATAGTCCGTGAGGCTATTGCATTTTATAAAAAAAACGGGCGGGATCGATTCCTGAAGGAAGTGAACGATCCCAAGGGAGAATTCTACAGGGGTGATCTTTATGTGTTTGCCTACGATCAAAAAATGACGATGCTCGCCCATCCGGTGAAACCCGAAATGGTGGGACAGAACCTTCTCAACAAGAAGGATTGGTCTGGAGGAAAGTATTTCAGGAAAGAAATGCAGAAAGTCGCTCTTTCGAAGGGAGATGGATGGGTGGAGTACGAGTATGAAAATCCCGTCACTAAGCAGAGAGAGTCCAAGACCACCTATGTCGAAAGGGTGAACGATATCATTGTGTGTGCGGGAGCGGGATCCGGTGAGCTCGTTGCCCTCATGGGGATTGATATTGATGCCCGTGTCTGGAAGTGGTTACTTTTTCGCTCCGCGATCCCGCCAATCCTACTCACTCTGACTTTAGTGATCCTCCTGTTGACAGGGGGAATCCTGCTGGTCCATCGTTCAAAGATTCCCGGCAAACCGCCTTCGTGGATGATGCGCCTTGAACCCGCGCTGGCTGTTGCGGTCGGACTGGTCCTGACGCTATTTATGGCGTGGGTGTTTCACCACAGCGAAAGCCGGATTAGTAACAATTTTTTCTATCATATGGCTGCAGACCAGACAGACATAGTTGCCAAGCAGATAGTGAATCTGGGCGATTATCAGCTGAAGGGATTGGAGTTTTTTTTCAAAGGGAGTCAGAATGTTGATGCGGGAGAATTCCTGGAGTATACGAAATATCTTCTGAGGAATCGCTCGGTCGAGTTTTGGGAATGGGTTCCTGTTGTTAAGGCAGAGGAAAAGGGAGCTTTTGAAATTGCAGCTCGCGGTGAAGGTCTGACGGGTTTTGAGATCTGGGAGAAGAACGCAAAGGGAGAGCGCGTTCCGGTGTCCGGGCGCTCCAAATACTATCCCGTCTTCCGGGTGGCGCCTCTCGCGAGTAACGAGGCCTCCCTGGGGTTTGATCTGGGTTCTGAACCGAGGCGTCGAATGGCCATCGAGGAGGCCATTCGGACGGGAGAATTTTCCGTTTCGGAACCCATCGAACTCGTACAGAAAAAGGGAGAGTCGAAGGGGATGCTATTCCTTCAACCCGTTTTAAAAGGTGACGGACCCAATCGTTTGCGTGGTTTTGTCGGGGCGGCGCTTATGTTGAAATCCTTCATGAACGATAATATCTCTCGCGGCATGTTTCCCACGGAACTTTCCTTATTGACCAAGGACGCGGAGCCGGAACGCCTCGTCAGCGTCGGGCCCATTGATCAAGCACTGTCTTCGGGAATTCACGTAACTCGATACATATTTGCATTTGGAAAGGTTTTTGCCGTTACCGCATACCTGGGGATTCCGTATAAGCATTTGAACCATCTTAGCGCTTGGTGGATAACTCTTTTTTCGGGGACGGCTCTGAGTATTGTTATCGGACTTGTGATCACTTTGCTCCTCCGGCGGCGTGAGCGGTTGGAGGAGCTTGTTGTTGAACGGACGGCTGAACTGCGCAGGAGCGAGGAGTCTTACCGCGGTCAGTTCGTCAAAAACTCGACGGTGATGCTGCTCTTGAATCCCAAGGACGGATTGATCACCGATGCCAATCAAGCAGCGGTTAATTTCTACGGGTATCCTCCGGAGCGGCTGTTAACCATGCGTATCACGGAGATCAATACTTTGCCGGCTGATGAAGTTATGAAACGCATGGGGTTGGTTTCTCCGGGAGAAGGCCAACGATTTCAATTTGAACATCGTTTGGCCGACGGTTCCCTGCGGGATGTCGAAGTTTCGGCAAGTTATATTCAGTTCGGCGGCCGTGCCGTCGTGCACTTTATTATCCATGACATTACGGACCGCAAACGCATCGAGGCGGCGCTGCGCGAGAGCGAAAAAAGATTTATGGATGTTTTTTATGCCTCGAAAGATGCCCTTCTGCTCTTGGATGGTAGCATCTTTGCGGATGCCAATGAATCAGCGGCCAAGATGCTCAGATATGCCACGAGGCAAGAATTTTTGAATACGCATCCTTCTCAGTTATCGCCGCCCACGCAACCTGACGGAAGAAGTTCTGCTGAAAAAGCCGAAGAGATGATGCGGATGGCTGTTGAGAAGGGCTTTAACCAGTTTGAGTGGATGCACCGGAAGAGTAACGGGGAGGACTTTCCTGCCCAAGTGTCTCTCACTCCGATCGCGTTTCAGGGAAAGACGGTTCTTTATTGCGTGTGGAAGGATCTCACCGAGGAAAAGCGGAATAAGGCACTGCTCCGCGAGAAGTCCCGGCAGCTTGCCGCTGCCTTTGAAGAATCACTTAAGTCCCGTGAGATCCTTGTCAGTATGATGGATGACAACAATGAAATCAAAGTACGGTTCGAGCGAACTGCCCGCAAACTCGATCTGATCCTCTCATCCATAAGCGAAGGTATCGTCGGACTTGATACGCAGGGATTGAACATCTTTGTCAATGCTCAAGCTTTGAAACTTCTCGGATATAGTAGCGAAGAAGAAGTCATCGGAAAGCAAAGCCACGCTCTCTGCCATCACTCTCATGCTGACGGAAGTCCCTATCCTGTGGAAGAATGTCCCAGTCATGCCACCTTGACGGATGGAATTAACCGCCATACGGAGGATGTTTATTGGCGTAAGGACGGTACCAGCTTCCCTGTGGAGGTCAGTGCCATACCTCTTAATGAGGAAGGAAAGATCATTGGTCTTGTCATCACTTTTCGCGACATCTCGGAGCGAAAACAAGCGGAATTGGCCCTGCGGCAGGGGGAGGAAAGGTTGCGGAGTATCACGGATTCTGCTCAGGATGCTATTTTGATGATGGATACCAAAGGCGTCATCAGCTTCTGGAATCCTGCAGCTGAGCGGATATTCGGCTACACGACACAAGAAGCCGCCGGCATGAATTTGCATACACTTTTGGCGCCAGGACGATTTCACCCAGTTCATGAGGCAGCTTATCCGGAATTCCTGCGAAGCGGGACAGGCACTGCAATCGGAAAAACTCTGGAGCTTGCCGCCCTTCGCAAGGATGGGGTCGAGATCGCTATTTCACTTTCCTTGTCGGCTGTTAAGCGCGATGACGGATGGCATGCTGTTGGCCTCATCAGCGATATCACCGAGAGGAAACGGGCGGAAATGGAGCTTCGCAAGTTCCAGCGTGCGATCGAACAGAGTCCTGTAAGCGTGATGATCGCTGATCTTAAAGGTTTGATCGATTACGTGAATCCGAAATTTTCGGAGACGAGCGGTTATTCAAAGGAAGAAGCGCTGACCCAAAACCCGCGCATTTTAAAGTCCGGGGAGCTCACTCCGGCGGTTTATAAAGAGTTATGGGGGACGATCACCTCAGGAAAAGAGTGGCACGGGGAATTCCATAATAAAAAAAAGAACGGGGCGCTTTACTGGGAGTCCGCGTCCATTTCGCCGATACGCGATGCTAAAGGAGTGATCACGCATTTTCTGGCGATCAAAGAAGACATCACCAAGCAAAAGGAGTCGGAAGAGCTTATGCGGGTGATGATGGGCGAACTGAACAAGGCGCGTGTGAGCGGGGAGCAGGCTACCCAGGCCAAGGCCATGTTTCTGGCTAATATGTCGCATGAGATCCGTACTCCGATGAACGCGATCATCGGCTTTTCGGAACTGTTGCGTCAAACCGCACTGGATCCGGAACAGAGGAATTTCGTCGATACGATGCACGCCAGTGGCCAAGCTCTTTTGGAACTGGTGAATGATATCCTGGACTTTTCCAAGATCGAAGCCGGGAAGATCGATTTGGAGGAGATCGATTTTAATCTCGAATATCTTTGCAGGGATGCATTCAACAGCATTTCGGGCAAGATCAAAAGAAATGACGTTAGTACCTTTGTCGATTTTCATTCCGATGTTCCGGATTACCTGAGGGGCGACCCTACCCGGATAAGACAGATCCTGATCAATCTTCTTGGGAATGCCGCGAAGTTCACGGAGCGCGGAGAGATCGGTCTTATCGTTAAACTTTCGGGGGAGGTTTCCGATTCGGCGGAGCGGATCATCGAGTTCTCCGTGAAAGATTCGGGTATCGGCATTTCTCCCGAAAAACAAGCGCTTTTGTTCCAGCGTTTTAACCAGGTGGATATGTCCACGACCCGGAAATACGGCGGCACGGGGATCGGGCTGGCCATATGCAAAACGCTCGTCGAAAAAATGCAGGGAAAGATCTGGATCGAATCGAAGGCGCACGAGGGAAGCGAGTTCAGGTTTACCGTCAAGATGAAGCTAGGGGTCTCGCCCCTTGAAGACAATCTCAACATTCTGGATATAAAGAATCTGGCAGGGAAAAAAGTTGTCATTATTGATGACATCCAGGTCGCCCAGGAAATTACCGCAAAGTATTGCGCGGCAATAGGTCTTTTAGTCGCGAAGGTTCTCTCTAGCGCCGAGGAGGGGCTCAGCTATTTGGAGGAGTCGGCTAAAGCCGGTCAGTTCCCGGATGTTGTGCTGAGTGATATCCGTATGGAAAAGATGGACGGTTATCATTTTATTGAAAAACTGAAGGCTTTATATCCTGGGTCCGGAATGAAATATATTGCGATCACATCCGATGTGTGGACCGGTGCGGCCAAGGAATCCCAGAAGCGAGGGTTTCATGGGTATCTGCCCAAGCCGATCTTCAAGGGGGACCTCGCACGAGTTATCGGTACGGTGCTGGGCGATATGAGGGGTAAAAAAAAGATCGTCACCAAACATACGGCCAATGAAATTGCGTGCAAGGGGATGCGCGTTTTGGTCGTTGAAGATACCAAAACCAATCAAATGCTGATCAGATCCATCTTGACCAAATGGGGCTGTGTCGTTGAGTTTGCCGATAACGGCCAAGAGGGTCTGGACAAGCTCCGGGCCAATAGCTATGACATCTGCCTGATGGATCTTCAAATGCCGGTCCTAGGCGGGTTGGAGGCCACGAGGATCTTAAGGCGTGAGGTCTCCAAGGATTTTCCCGTCATCGCGCTTACTGCAGCAGCGCTGGACGAGGACAGGCTGAAGTGTGAAGAGGCGGGGATGACGGATTTCATTTCAAAACCCATCAATGTTGATATTTTGAAAGAAAAACTCATCAAGTACGCACGGCCGGTGTGAATGGACGTAAGGACATAGGCCGTAATAGCGGTACTTTGCGTCCATCGTCATTCGTCCCGCGACGATTGGGGAGTTTAAAGAATCCGTTCTTCAAAAAGCCTTTTCTGGAAAATCATAGGATCAATGTTGTGAAAAGAGAAAATAAAATTCAGATCCGCAATAGTACCGTTGAGTTTCTGGTCTTCACCCGACAGGCGGGCGAGGAGGGCATGGAGGTGCGGGTAGCGGATGAAACGGTCTGGCTGACGCAGAAGTTGATCAGCACCCTTTTCGACAAGGGCCGTAGCACCATCACCGAACATCTGAGGAATATCTTCGAGACCGGGGAGCTTAATGAAAAAGCAGTGTGTCGGGATATTTCCGACATACTGCCGGGGATGGCAAGAATTACACGACGCGGCTCTACAACCTCGACGCCATCATCGCTGTCGGTTTCCGGGTGAACTCTGCTCGTGCCATTCAATTTCGCCAGTGGGCCACGGGTGTGCTGAGCGACTATGCCATTCGCGGCTATGTGCTGGATAAAGAGCGGCTTTAAAGTAGGGCATTTTTTAGCAAGGAGTATTTTGAGAACCTGCTGGCGGAAATCCGTGAAATCCGGGCAAGTGAGCGGAAGTTTTATCAGAAAATCACCGACATCTATGCCACGGCGATGGACTCCAGCAAGGATTCCGAGACGACCCAAGCCTTCTTCGCTACAGTACAGAACAAACTCCATTTCGCCATTCATGGGCGCACTGCCGCTGAACTGATCGTAAAGCGGGCAGATAGCAAAAGGATGAGATGGGGTTGACCCCTTGGAAGAGTGCTCCGAACGGCAAGATCATGCAACCGGATGTCTCTGTCGCGAAGAATTACCTACAACCGAGAAGGAATTGAGATGCTAGAACGGTTTGTGACGATGTTCCTTGATTACGCCAAGAGCTAGGCGGAACGGAAGATCCCTATGACCATGGAAGATTGGGCCCAAAAACTCAACGCCTTCCTCCGCTTCAACGAACGGGACATTCTCGATAACCCCGGAAAAGTCAGTCAGGAAGTCGCCAAGGCTTTTTCCGAGAGCGAGTTTATGAAATATCGGATCGTGCAGGACCGGCTGTTCAATTCCGATTTTGACCGACACATCAAGAAAACCCTAGAGGGTGGCAAGGAATAGCCATGAACGAAGTCGAGGCCAGAACCGAACATATTGACTCCCGGATGGAAGCAAGCAGATGGGCCGATGAGCTGGGTTCCGGAGTAAGAAAGCTGTTCCGGTACAGTAAACTCTACATTGCTCGCAAGCCGGAGTTGGTGGAGGGAGATATCATCAATATGTTTGTGCCCTTGTGTGAAGCGGATATCAATAAATTTTTAATGACGGGAGTACACGGAGTTATGATGCTGTTCAAATTTTCACATTGACAGTGTATCAATCATTTTTTCTGAGGATATAGACATACGCATCGAGCCGCCGCCTGAGATGAATTTTAAAACAGGCGGGAATCAGGAAAAGAAAGCTCAATGCGAGAGCAGAAGAATATTTTAGGATTGGCTGGCCGGTGAAATCAAAACAGATACCATCGAGCAGCGCCAATCTTCAAAAGCGCTGCACTCGAATTTTATAAGACATTACTATGACGTGATGTGCTTACTGGAGGTTAAGGAAGTTCGGGATTTTATCGGAACTGAGGCCTATCAGAAACACGAGGCAGAATGATTCCGGGGCGACCTAAGAGGCTTGGATCTTTTGCGATGGAAGGCGTTTTTACTGCGCGAAAAAGCGACCAAAGATTTTTTTATGAGCGAATATCACTACCGTCCCAATAATAGCAACTCGTTACGACTTTCACAGTGTTCGTTTTCGGGTTCAAAGTCTGTAAGTGCTTGCAGCATAGGCGTTTTCTCAAATAGTGTGACGCTCAAAATCTGTAGAATTGTGTAAAGGCTGTGGTCGAGCCCCAATCGTTTTTTGAGAATGGCCACCAGCACATAAATCGAGATGGCGGTCCAGACCTGAGTCTTCGACCGCGGTTTCTGATGTTCCGTAAAAGACTTTGATCCACAGGTGCTGCTTGATCCATTTGAATAACAGCTCCAACTGCCAGCGGCATTTGTACAATTGAGCGATGGTCAAAGCGGGCAGGAGAAAGTTGTTGGTCAGAAAGCATAAGTGTTTGTCTGTTTCGACATCGTAGTAGCGGATACGGCGAACTTTTTCCGGATAACCTTCGGCCGAATAGAAAGTCGTGAGCATGATGGTTTGATCCGAGAGGATCCCCGTGGATTTGTCGACGGGGTGCGAGTAGAGTCTTCGGAATTTGAGATTGGCCTTGAGCGAATCACAAAGAAAGCCAACGCTTGATGGAACAGATAAAGACGTTCGAAGTCGAGATAGGCGCGATCCATGATATAGAAGGAGCCAGGCTCCGAAATGAGCTCGTCGAGGGCGTTGACGTCGTGGACTTTTCCCTCGGTAATCTGGATAAAAGTAGGTATCGAGCCGCGCAGATCCAGAAGTGTATGGAGCTTGATGGCGGCTTTGTGTTTTCGAAACCGTGCCCACGGGAAAAGAGAAAGACACAGATCGATCGTGGTCGAGTCGAAGGCGTAGACGGTTTGATCCAATTCGACGCCGAAAGGGTCGCCGGAATACAGAGACCGGGCTGTGTGAATCAACGCTTGGGCAAAGTCGTCCCAAATGCGCCAGTCGCGGATTTCGTTGGCATGGGCCAGATTGTTGCGGGAAACTCCTCCGCGGATTCCCCTATGATAAAGTTTGTTGTGCATGGCCCAAAGACAGGCTTCGATATCGCGCAGGCTTTCCCGGTAACTCAACTGGGCGAAGGCCAACACCAGAAACTGATCGAGGCAAGAGAATGATTTTACTTTGTAATTGCCGCCATAGAGCTGGACGCATTTTCGAAATGCCGGGAGTGGCAGATGCTCCATCACTTGGGCGAAAATAGTTTTGCCAGTATTCATAAGCCAGCCTTTTCCTTGGTTTGGAAGGGCTAAAGCCTACTGGCGATTTCAAATCGATTACAGTCATTTTGAGTGATAACATGTTAACCTTCAACGAGTTGCAAAAAATTCAAAGTCGAACGTTGGGACAGCAGTGAGCGAATATGAAAAAACAAAGAGTCTCTACCGTTCTAAGCGGCCATCCTTTGATGAGATTTTGGCTTACATAAACCTGCTTATTTTTTGAAGAATTTTGTTTTCATATACGCCTGCTCCTTAAGACCAGAAATCACTCTTTAGATGGGTCGTGTCACGCATTGGCGATGAGCTGGATAAGAGCGCCTTTCCAGACAGAGCCGCCGATTAGGCGATAATGTCCGCAATAGTTCAAAGGGCGATATGATGTTGTCGCGTGCCGCCGATTGTCTTGCTGCCAGCGCCTTCAAAATACAGGGACGAGGCGTAAAAAAATACCAGGTCCATTCCAGTGAAAAGATCCTTCCTCTTGCGAAAGATCTCTTCCTTAATCTCGTCTTTCATGCATCGCGGTGAGAATCCCGCTATCTCCGGCTGATCCTCAAGCGGTGACCCAAGCCGCGCCATGGTCTGTAAAAATGGTGCAGCTTGAGATCCTCCGCGCCTGCGGTCCGGTAGCCGTTCTTCCAGCGCTCCGCCTGACGATCCGATCCTTGATTTATCAGCCGGTGCTGGACAGTCACGAATACCGCCCTCTCAACATCGAACTGGTATCGCCGCTCCTTCAGAAATTCCTGCAGGATCTCGCCGATGCCGCTCTTTTCCAACAATCGTTTAAAAACAAGACCGGGCCTGTTTTTCAGACCTCTGCCTTCGGATCACTCACCCCGGCCAGTAACAACAACGCCCGCTCAGAACCTTTCGCCAGAGACCGCAACTGCTGGTCGATCTGCCCATAGCCTTCAAGCTCGTCCATCCGTCCGATCGTTCCGATCACGCGCCGGCTGGTCTTGCCGCCGATCCGCTTGCACTCGACGATTATTTTTTCTAGATACATTGCGAGCATAATGAGAGGCAGCCCTCAAGGAGACCACCTTTTCCATTTTACCGAGTTAAACAAATGATGATAAAATCTTTGTCAAGGCCTTGAAATTTTAAAATCTTATGTTATCTTTCCCTATAGTAGTTCTCACTAAAATTCCGAAAGGGTAAACAGCCGTTTCATGAGCTATTTTAAGCGTTTAAAGCGTGTGTTGGCAGGCCTCGTTGCCCTCACTTTTTTTGTGACCAACACGTTCACTCAAGCTCCGGTCGCTCACGCCATGCCTCCCAGCAGGCAGGCTCAGACCGTCGAGCCGATGAGCCAACTTATAAGTAAAAACTCATTCAAGATCCCTGCCGAATTCGGCAAAGTCACCGACATTATTCCCGTTTCGCCGTCAGACGACATACGCCATACAACATACGACGGTCAGCTTATAATCCATATCCAGGAAGCCCACGCGAATTACGATGCCCAAAAAAATATCCGGAGCATTCTTCAATACCTGTCACAAAATTATGGTATCCAGCTTGTCCTTTTGGAGGGCGCCGGCAACAAACTTCAGCCCGAACTTTTCAATTTTTTCCCTAAAGACGCCGAGCTTCAGCAGGCCGTGAATGAAAAACTCCTGCAGGCCGGGGAACTCACCGGTGCGGAGGTTTTCCTAATCGATAACGATCAGGAAAACCGGGACTCGTCGCTCGGGAGCAGGGATTCGGAAAAACAAGGTGCAAGAGAAGGAATCCGAACGAGTCCCGAGTCCAGAGTCCCTAGACCCGCGCCTCACGCTGAAGCGTGGGGCGTTGAAAACGCCGCAGCGTATGCGACGGACCGGGAAGCCTATAAAAAAGTCTATGAGGGCCGCGGGACCGCCGACCGGTTTTTGCAGGATGCTTATCTTGAATGGCAAAAGCAAGCCAGTCTTATCTTGCCCAAGGAACTCCGCGATTTTCTCGGACGTTTTGTCTCGTACGAGGAAGAACGGCTCCCGCTTCCCAATTGGCTCGAAACGCTCAAAGATGCGGCGCTGAAAAATCTCAAGCTTGAAACATCGAAGGATCATTCTGTCATTCCCGCTCAGGCTGGAATCCAGGCTGGATCCCCAATAAAAACTTTCGGGGATGACAAAACGCGGCGTTCTAGGATGGCAAACGAAGGTAGTCCTCTCGACCTCACAGACGTTCGCGCACAGATCCAATGGCCCGTTTTGGTCCGCTACTTCCGGCTGAGAGAGCTGGACGGGAAGATCGATGCCGCGAGCGCTGAATCTGAAAAAGAAGCTTTTTTGAAAAATATTCAAAAACTCGAGATTCGGGACCCGGGACTAGTAAAAACGAGGAACCAAAACAAGTCCCTAGTCCCAGGAACAGTTCTGCAAGATGTTTCAGAAATATTTGAAGCGGCGAAAAAAGACAGTCTGCCCGTTTACAAAACCCGCTTCGTTTTCGAGCGCCTGATGGACGCGCTGCCGGACGATTTTTCCTTTGATCCTTATCCGAATCTCCGCCTTCAGATCCAGCAGATGATCCTGATGAGCGAGATCCAGGGCGACGACCTACAGTCGGAGATCAAGGAACTCACCGCGAAGATCGTCGAAGCGTCGGTGAAAAAAGACGAGGAAAAAGCGCTGGTGCGCGCGCTTCGCGAATACCGGCTTCTCACGAAGCTGTTTCATCTGGAACTATCTCGCAAGGAGTATCAGCAGATTCAATCGCGGGGGATTACACCGGGAAAACTTTTCGAGGGACTACAGACCAGAGACAAGAGACCAGAGACTAAAAGCGAAGGTCTGAAGTCTGAAGTCTCAAGTCTCAAGTCCTTGTTCAAGGAAGCGCTTGATTTTTATCAAGGGGCAGTGGAGCGCGAAGATGTCATGATGAAACGCGTCCGTGAGGTGATGGCGGAACGGAAAGAAACGAAAGCGGTCCTGATCACCGGCGGTTTCCACACGGACGGTTTCAAGCAAAAAGCCGTCGCTGCCGGCAGTTCCTATATCCAGATCACACCGAACATCGGAGCCATCACGCCGGAAGACCAGCGCAATTACTTGCGAGCTCTTCTTGGACCAGAGACCAGAGACAAGAGACAACAGACAAAAACAGGTTTTGCTCCAGTCTCCAGTCTCCAGTCTCCAGTCTTCGAGCGGAGCGAGATTGCCGCCAATCCTGTCGAAGACGCGTCTTTCATGGCCCGGGTTTCCCGCAGGTTGCTTGCCGAGCGTCTCGCTCACGTTCTGGATATCGGTCGAAGCGAGATCCGGGCTCTACGCAACGATTCCCCAACCGCTCTCACAGAACTTAACACTGGCATAAAAAATATCATCGCCTCCGCCGTCGGCCGCTCAGAAACACGAATAGAGCTGCTGGCAAAGCCGCAGCTTGAGAAAGGAGGGTCCTCCAGCGGTCGCCGTTCCGAAGTGCGGATGTTGCAGGCTTCTGTCCAGCGAAGGTTTTTACGGGTGATGGCGGTTTTCACCCAGGAAGGGCCGGCATTGATCTTGAGGATCCAGCCTCCGGCCGGCGGGGCCTGGACATTCCGCATCTTCAGGCCAACGGATTTTTCGATCAAGATGCCCGGGCAAACAGATTTTTTCAGACCTCTTTCCGGAAGATTAGAACAATTAAGAACGGATCCTCAGAATAAAGAGATCTTTAAAGCGGTTGAAACCCTCCGGAAAAATTTTGACAGCCCTGTTCTCTGGGTTTCGTTAAGTAAAAAACAAAAATATGTCGTGTTGCGGAGCGGGCTCGCGTTTGCGGTGGAAGGCGGTGAAGGGAATTATGTGTTCGCGGGGACTCAGGAGCCTTTTGAGAATATCGAAGGGCTTAAGCGAATAGGCGCCATTTATGATTTCATCTCCCCCCGCTCGGAGCTAAGGAGCCAAAGACTTTTACCCATGACGCTGGCGGGATTTGTGGCGCTCGCGTCGCTTTTCATGGCCGCGGCCGCGAAAGCGCAGACGGTGTTTCCAGGCCTTCCGAAACTCGAGGTCTACCATGCTTCTGATTCTGCGGGGGGTTCTGTGACCCAATACAGCAGTTCCTTTTTCCGCTGGGATTATTATCTTCACGCGGGAGACCGCTGGTCTTCGAGTGTCATCAATTTCGCGCATGGGAACGGCCCGCAGAATCTTTCCGGTTACAGTCAATTCAGTTTTCCGGTCCGGGGTTACGCGACCGGCACTACCGGCAATCAGGCGGTTTTTAATATTGAATTCAAAGACACGGACGGCGATCAGGCCACTATCTACAGGGTCCACGACATTTATAGCACGAGCTTTACGCCGGTCATAGTCACCCCAAGTCAATTAATCGCCAGTAATCCCAACCTCTCGTTAGACCGCATTAAGGAGATCTGCTTTGTCGCTGAAAGCTATTCCGGAATGCCGTCTTACTACAACGGCTGGCTCGAGGTCCAGACCGGCGGTCTTGATTATGTTCCTGAGGTTCCTCCGGTCGCGACGATCTCGGGCATCCATTACGCGAACGGGAGCGCCGATATCACTTTCTCTAGCAATCCGGGAGATAATTACCGGATCGATTACCGGAACGATCTCAAAACGGGTGATTGGCAGCCTGCGGGAACGGTCACCGCGACCGGAACGACAACGACTTTCAATGATCCGAACGCTTCTTCCGCCAAACGTTTTTACCGTGTTTTCTCCCCCCGCTCTGAAGCGCGGTCTTCGGACAATTCCGCTTCATCCGTGTCCGGAGTGCAGACTCCGGCTAAACCCCGGCTGCTGGCGGAAACGCAGCTTTTTAAATACATTATGAGTGTTATTGAGCCGGCCATTGTGTTATCGCGCCGAAACAGGAAAACATCCGCGTCCGATGAAGAAAAGCAGCGGTATCGAATGGCGTTCCAGCGGGTGCTTGACGTTTTTATGCCTATCCTTGAGGAGAATACTTTGGAACAGAATGGAAAAAGGGTGTGGGAAAAGCTGAATGGGACTCCACGCATTATGTTTTTGTATATCATGTCGCTCGCTTACCGGAGCCGCCCCAAAGAACGACTGGTTTGGATGGCGATTATCGCATCTCTCATCCAAAACACATTTCCCTCGAATATCAGGCTGGGAGAATTGCTTTACCGCGAAATGGACGCATTTCAATCGGGCAATTCCAAATCCGCCAGCGTTGAGAGCTTTCCGGATGCTCAGCCTGAGGTTGCGGAATGGGCTCGGTCCTTTACGCGGCCGGGCCGTCTTCAGCGCTATTTATTTTTTACAACGATCCTTCGTATGATGACCCCCTATAACATAATGCTCGCTGAGGCAAAGGCGCCTCTTGAGTCCGTGATTTCCAATAACGCTTTCTATCATTTGGATGGGTATCTTTATACGCCCTTTTCCGGCTCGTTCCGTCGTCATCTTGTCGGTATTGAGAAAAATGGGACGGCGCCATTTTGGAGCGAAATCAAGCAGGCGGGAGAAGACAAGGGCCGGGATCTGATTCATCGTAGTCACGTGGCCATCCCTCTGGATTTGAAGAGGTCTTCACCCTGGCTCGCAGAATATGTCCCCAAACCGCAGGCGGTCATTGAAGCGAAGGGTTTATTCTGGATCTACGGCCAGGTCAAAAGGTTTACCGACGATAATCCGCTGCGGCTTGTTGTTTACGATTATCAGGATGGCAGACGCCTCTTGCATGATTTTCTTTATTACCGTCTCAAGCCCGAAGGCGCTCCTCGATTAGCACAATTCGGATATTCGCAATCAGTGGCCGACAGACTCAAGATCGACCGCTCTGATTTATGGGCCAGCGTGGCTTTCCAAACAGCCGTGATCGCCAAAGGGATCCTTGATGCCGGGTATGTGGGTGAAAATGAAGCCGGGAGCGACTGGCACCTGGAAAATTTCAAATTGCTGCCCAATGGCAGGGTGATGTTCGTCGGAGATTGGGGAGCTTTTGAAAAGACAAAAAAGCCGCTTAGAGAGGATGAAAAAAGGAAAAAGATTTTTGGATTGTTAGAGCCTATTGCAGACGGTGAAGATCTTGAAAGTGTCTATGCGCGCGTGCCCGCGATGATGACGGATCTTAAGGAGGACGGGAGCGCTTTGGAAATGTTTACCCGTCGTTTTTATTCTACGGCCGCGTCGAAGCTCCGTGAAACGGTACTGGGCGCTTCAAGGAAAGGTTTCGCCCGCTCCGAGGCCAGAAATATCGCGATCGATTTTTCAAAAAAGGAACCGCTCGAAGTTTTGTGGCGTGAGTGGATCCGACTCTTGGGCGAGCAAGCCGCGAGCGCTCCGGATATAAAGATCTCCGAAAAACAAGTCACCCTCACCACTATTCAGGGAAATGAAAAGCGAGCCATCACCATTAACTTTGCCCCGACTTTTTTAAAGGGGCCGGTAATACGAGTGGAATTTGGAACGGATATTGAGATCGTTCTGGAGCGTTCGCTGTTTGCCGGAGCACCCGATGCCTCCCGGTTACTTTCCATGGAGACGGAGACCCTGCAAGTGGGGTCCAAGAAAGAGGATTCTTCAAAAAAATTACGTCCCCCATTTTTGAAATTTCAAAAGCAAAATTTTACGGTCAATGCCTCCAGCCAAAGGGAAAAAGCGCATAATTTTCTTGATCGCAAGTTCCGCCGTATCCATGATCAAGGCGAGTCCTCGCTGCCGCAGGGCTTCCGTTTCAACGCGCTCCAGCTTCCCCTGAAAGAAATGGGGATCACGATCGAAAAGGGCAAGCCGTCCCGGGTTCATTTGACCCTCTGGCCCAGCGCCCTTCAGGATTTTCAGAGGGCGGTTCAACGCGAAGGCATTCAGACGGTACTGATACCTCTTTTGACCCAGCCCGCCCGCTCAGAAACCCGAGTCGCGGACAAAGTGATCGTTCCTAAGAAGCCCGCGGAAGAAGTTTGGCTGCCTTATGAGGACGGCGTGACAGTCCTGCTCCAACTCATGGAGGAAGGCAAACCCTACAAGATCGGTCTTTATGATGCCAAGCGATCCGCTTGGGGGGAATTGGAGATCTCAAGCCAGAGCGGAAAATTAAGTCCTGGATATACCGAAGAAGATTATTTTGTGGTGAAAAAGGACGGAAGCATCGGCCTTGTTTCACCTCGTTTGTACCCCAGGGACAGCGGCGGGTATGCCAGCGCTTTAACTTTCAAGTCCTCCCGAACCAGAGCGGAAGCCTCCGAATTGCTTGGCGAATCCTCCGCCACTGAAGCGTCGTCGCCTCAACCTGTAAGTGGTAAAGTCCGCTCCGAGGTGAGGGATCTTGGGCAAATGGACGACGCGGTATTGGCCGCGAAGGTGTGGGAGAAGATTCCTTTGCAGCGGAGAGGGGGCCTGAAAAATTCCACAGAAATCCCCGGAACAGCAGACCACAGACTTCAGACCATACCTCAAGAGCCTGTTGTGGGTCTCCAGCCTCCAGTCCCCAGTCTCCAGTCTGAAAAGCGCTCCGAAATGCGGAGTGAAAAAAATGCACCGGACGAGGGCGATGATCCGATCAAGGAGCTAGAGGATCTGATTCGCGCCTTGTTCGACGAAGGTACCATTGTCATCGTCCTTGGATCAGGGGTTGCGCCCGGGGCGGGGGAATTGTTAAAACAGAGCGGTGAACTTGCCAAGAGGAGAGAAAAAATAAGGACGCTAGCGGTTTCCTTAAAAAGAATCATCCAGGATGAAGCGACCGAAACACCGGAGGGATACATCCCGGAAAGTTTTTGGGGCGAAGAGGCCTTAAGATTATGGCAGAGCATGATCCTGCAACCGGAGGACAAAGCATTATTGATCGAAACACAAGAATTCATTTCCCGCTATGACAGCCGCTCCGAAGCGCGGGGCGGAGCTGATTCTTTTTCGGAAGGTTTTCGGCAACGCTCGCGGGTAACGCTGGATTCCATAAAGCTTCCTGGCGGAAAAGAGCTTTTAGCCGTGGATCTTCATGCCGGCAAAATAAGCATCAATGACCGGAACGGCAATCTGCATATATTGGACCATGGCGTTACCGTCAATGTTATTTCAGCGGTTTTTTCTCCTGACGGCAGGCAAGTTGTTACGGGTGCCAGTAACGGCACAGCGAGGTTGTGGGATGTGCAAACGGGAAGCCTCTTGAAAGAATTTCATCACGGAGGGAATCTTGTTTTCGCCGGCTTCGTAAACGGAGGAAAACTAATCGTGACCGTTTCTCAGAAAAATGCGCAGCTTTATGTTTGGGACTCGCTCAGCGGCACAAGCATGGCCTCTCTGGAGGTTTTTCCTGAGGGCTTCTTAAAAGAGATGGACGGAATAACGGGCCAAGAGTTCATGACGTTCATTGATCAACAGGACAGCTCAAGAACCGTGGATTTTACCGATCCGAGCCATCCCGTTCTTCGCTCGGAGGTGCGGGCGAAGAATTTAGGCAAAAAAAACAAGATCCGGGAAGCTCTCCGGATACAGAGGTCCTTCAGGCCTTTAGAAAAAGAGGCAAGGGAAAGTTCTGTTCTTCACGCGGCGGACATCGTAAAACTTTTTAGAGAAAAAAGAGAAAACTTCGAGAGATCCCTGCGCTACTTGCTGTCGCTGAAAACACCGCCTCAGCAGTCTCACCCCCGGATCAGCCGTGAAACGATGCGGGCTCTTGAAAAATGGCGCGGACTTTATCTGTCTTTGATGGATGAACAGAAACTCAAAGAGATCGTCCTCGAAAGCAACCAATCGGCCGAGGAGATTCGAAGGTGGATAGCCAATGGTTTTAGAATTCCCTCTCAGGAACTCACGAAAAATTCACCGCAGGAGAGCTCCGTAGATGAGGAGCAGATCAGAGCGCTTCAAAAGATCATGGAGCCGATGACCGCCGCCTTTGAACGCGCCTATCCCCAGCTTGCCGCTTTGGTCAATGCTGTCGCGAAGCTGAATCGGATCCATGACGGCTTTCTTGAGATAGCGATCCCCCCGGCAGAAAACATCGAAGACAAAGGCCGCCGCTCCGAAGTGAGGGGAATGGACCAGACCACAGCAAAAGCTTTAAGTCTGAAGTCTCAAGTCTCCAGTCTAAGGTCTGAAACCCGCTCGGCTGCTCGCCTCGAAAAAAACGCTGTTGTGAACGAGGTTTTTCAGGGCTTGAGCGGCATCGCAAAAACCCGGCCCGGTCTGGAAGGCATCGGGCTGGATCCTCTAGCCAAGGAGATGAAATTAAAGTTTTCCGGCGATCGTTGGGAGACTGTTGAAACCCCACCGGTCGCCATCTACAAATTATGGTCGTTGATCTCGGCGGGCCAGATAAATTATATTTCCGAGTATATCCCCGCGCAAATGCTGCTGGATGAAACCAAGCAGGCGGAATTCAGAGCCCTCGTGCTCCGGACAACCCCGGAAAGTTTCATAGTGGATTCTTTCCTTTTTCAGAAATTAAATGTCATCCATGGGGCCGCCGGTTATTCTGCGACCTATAGAGTCGAAGACGCGCAAGGGCAAGTTCTTTTGGGGCAGATGACGCTGACGCTTGGCGCCAATGGTGAAATCTTAAAAGCATCTTATGCCAGTGTTATTAAAGGACAGATGTCGGCCGACAAAGTCGAACAGTTAGAGAAGGCAATGAGAGAACCTTTGAGAATCGCCGAAACTCCGAAATTCGCGGCGGCCTGGCGGCAGGCGGTTTTGGAAAAGAGCCGTTCATCGGAAGAAATAACGATCAGAACCGCGCCCGAGATTCCGGAGGCCGAATGGCTGTACACGAGCAATGCGCTTGCGCAGATAGCGGTCCAGCGCAACAGAGGCACTCCGGAACACTACCATGAGATCCTTGATGCCTCGCGAAATGAGAATAAAGCGGATCCGCGTTTTTTGGCGATCGCTTATCGAGGCGGCAAGCCGATCGCATATGCCCGTGCCGATTATTCCCCTAAACAACGTCGCAGCCAAATATACGAATTTTTGGTGCCTGCCGAGCTCAAGCTCTGGAAGGGAATGGGCCGCGATCTGCTGCGGAGCCTCTTGCGGCAACTCAAAGAAAAAGGATGCAAAACGGTAGACTTTCAAAATGAGAGATGGCTTCATGGATTGGATGTAATTGCCCAAGAAAAAGAATTTGGATTCCAATTCGCATCCTATGTCCCGCCTCCTGAAGACGCTGGCGTTTGGATCGAGGTCTATCTGGGTCCGGTGGATCTTGCGGATCCCTATTACCAGAAATTTCTTAGGGGAAATATCCTCAGGTGGTATGAAGACTTTGTTCCCAAAATAAACAAATCTCTGAAAACGGGGACCATGCTTCTGCCAAGCCTTAACCTAGTGTATCAGGCAATGGAAGCTCATGATGTACCACGCTTGATTGCTGAGCTTGAAACCGTGAGGGGACAGATAACCAACATAACGATTGAGCCGGCTAACTTGCGTTTAGTTTCAGAATCTTTAGGATATGCGCGTCATGCGATCAATCGCGCGATAGGAAGCGTGGCAGGTCCCGTCCGCTCCGAAATGCGGGATTTACACGCGGGACTCGTACCACGGGACCCGGGAATCGTCTTTTCGAGGCCCATGTTCCAAGTCCGGAGTTTCGGGTTTTCATTACAGCCTCAAACAGTTTCTCTTCCAAAGGCTCAGACCATTGACCCTGGATCATGGACCATTAACGAAGTTTTGAAAGAGAACAGGGAGTTCGGTGGCAGCGGAGAAAAAGGCTTCCGTCGCGTGACTCGGGAGATCACAGACGGGTTCTGGTCGCTTGTGGCGCATACCTTCAATGCGGTCGAGGTTACAGCTTCATTTTTTGGAAACCCTACGGATCAGGCGAGTGAAAAACCTGATGTCATGGCCCAACCCCGGACGCTTCGCGAAAAAGGCCGCGCGGCCGCGGCACGGACGGCCCTGGGTATCAAAACCACGACCGCTTCGGATGGTTATGTGCTGGGTGAGAAATTGGCTTTTGGGGATAAAGCGCTTTTGGCCATGAATTGGCTCTTTGGTGACGCGCCCGTTGTGATCCTGGGAGATGAAGCATCCTTGAACGCTGACGACCGCGTTCTCTTAGGGCAAGTCAACGCTCAGCTTAAAGCTGCGAGCCGAACCCAGATCCGGATGGCGAAGACTTTGGAAGAAGCGAGAGCGTTCATGAATGTGAGCCTCAAAGAAGTCGCCAAACATCGCAATGTCGGCACCCTGACGCTCAATCTGAAAGCCATGGCGAACGTAAGTGAAACTTCTGCGATGGCCCTGAAACAGCAGCTTGGAGATAACGTGATCCTTGTGACCTCCAAACGGGTCCAGATCGTTCTGGATCTTGCTGGTATCACCACCATGGTCGATCGCCGGCGAGCCGAATATCTGGCGACAGCGGAGAGCGCATAAAGTGCGGGACTCGTATCTCGGGACGCGCAAAAATTCGGGTTCTTACGCTTGCCAAATAACTCGTTCTCGCTTACTCTATGTACGGAAATATGTACATTCCTAAAGGGGGAAAATGATGACGACGCTTAGCGCGACAGCACTTCGGAGCCGGCTTTTTCATGTATTGAAAAGAGCTAGCAAAGCACACGTTCCTTTCCTGGTCACGTCGAGGGGGGGGGATGTTGTGATTATTTCAAAGGACGATTATGAAAACCTCTTGGAGACGCTGGAGCTTTTATCGACCCCTGGAGTTCTCAAGGGGGTCCGCGAGGCCCGTGAAGATATCAAGGCGGGTCGTACGAAGTCCATGAAAGAGATGTTTTAACTATGAATTTCCCGGTTTATGAGATTCGGATCACACGACGGGCTGAAAGGGACGTCGGGACTCTTACTCCGAAGCTTAAAAAAAAACTGTATGAAATCCTCACGGAAGTGATTGCCAAGAATCCTTTTGAAGGCAAAAAGCTTGTGGGCGATCTTGCGGGGAGTTATTCCTATCGGTTGAATTATCAGGACCGGATCGTTTACAGCATCGACAAAGTGAAGCGGGTCGTCTACCTGGAGCGCGCCCGTACTCACTATGGTGATTAGTGGATCGGTTGCTTTTGTCAGGAATTGTTTGAGAAATCCTCGGCCGAATTTTGTTAATCCGAATAGCTGTGTTTGTTGAGAAGATGGGGGCGTTCCAAAAGGGTCTGACGATATTCAACAACGGGAGAACGCAATGAATGCCGAACTGATGCTCCGAAAAGTTTGTCCGGATTTCGATGCATGGCCGGACAGATGGCAGATCATGTCCGGGGACAGGAAGTGCGGGCTGGAACTGTTGGCTTTTTTCAGGCCTTTTGGCGAAGATCTGATCAACGGTGGTTTGGCGAAAAGCACGATCCGCAGGCATTTGACAAACGTGTGGATTTTGGGAGGGGAATTAATCAGGATTGTTAATGAAGACGAGAAGCTCCGGGGTTGTTCCGCGAAAGATCTGATCATGAAGTATGTCGGTGAAGATGGCGGTCCATACTGCCGGCATCTGGAGAGCGGGGCAGACAGGAATGCGTTTGACGCAACGTGCCGGAAATTGCACAAATTCCTTGGAAAAGAGAAAGGGGGCGAATGAGCCATGGCCGAGCAGGATGATCCGGTGAATTTGAAGTTTCAATATCCTTCCGTGGGAACTCTCCGCCGTCTTTTTGCTGCAGTGGAAGTGTTTCGTATGTTGACCCCGTGGCGGTGGATGGGGGATGGCGAAGTTGTGGCTGTGCGCGACACTGAGTCGGAGCGCGTTGCCTATTGTGTCGTGATGGGCGGCCAGGGCCTCTGTTTCGGGCTTGAAGCCATGCTGGGCGACAGAGGCCTCTCGACTTACCGCGAGACAGTTTCCGGCGAGGCTGAAAAAGAGGGTTTTGATTTCTTTCACCGGAAGGACTCGCTGACAGTCTTTTTTGAGAATAAGGACGCGCTCATATCGGAGGATCTTGTCCTTTGCGAGGCGGCGGGTGTGGCGTATCCCCCCTCGCAGAGCTGGCCGAAGTTCCGTAGGTTCGAGCCGGGATTCTTACCGTGGCTTTTTGAAGAAAACGACGCTGCATTCATGGCGGTTTGCCTTGAGCAGGTGGCAGAGGTGGCGTGCCGCGCAAAGATCAATCTTGGGATTCTTGGCCCGCGAGACCAGAGGACATTTTTAGCGCGTATTCCCGTCCAAGCGGTGGAGGGTATCCTCTGGCGCGAGGAGTTTATCTCGCCAGAGCCACTGAAGCGACTCATCCTGATCAATCCGAAGGTGGATTAGACGCTCCTTGGACAGGTGTTTGGCGCGATCAAGAAGACCGGAATGATCTGGGAGGCTGACTGCTTTTGGGGTCCCATGTCCTATGGCAAACCAGATGAGCGGCCCCGTTTTCCGATCTGTTACATGTTGGCCGATCACGATTCGGGTCATCTTTTTCTCGCGAATTTTGGAGACAAAAACGATTACGGGGCGGGTTTCCTGGATTAACTGTGCGCGGCGGTCAAAGAGAACGGGATGTCTCCGGAAATGATCCATATCCGGCACGCGCATTTGGCGCCTGTTTTTGAGCCGCTGGTGGCTTTTGGCATTTTAACCAAAGTGGCAGAGAAGCTCCCCATGATCAATGAGGCCCGCGCAGACATGTTCAAGGCATTCGGGACTGACGGGGTGATGCGATCCGGAAAGCGGTCTTCATCCAAACGGACAGAGAAGATAAAAGCCTTGGGGGCTTCCGGCGAAAAGAACGTTGTTCGTCCGGGCAAGCAAGCGGTTAATCAGTTCAAGGTGACTTTGAACAAGATTACTCCTGTCATCTGGCGGAGGTTTCAGGTTAAAAGCGGCGTCACTCTCAAGCGGCCGGCGGCGACGATCTTAATTGTGGCTCATCGGGTTTTCGAGTGGGTGAATTTGAGCATTTTTAGATCTCCTGGAGCATGCATGTGAGGACTTTGAGCCGGAGATATTCCTCATCGCGCAAGCCGTAAGCTCTTCGCTGAATCACTCGGATCTTGTTGTTGAGCCCTTCCACGAATCCCAAGGCGATTTTGTTTTCCGGACGACAATGCGCCGCGATTCCGTCCCAATGTC
>Ga0114951_10001717_pt1 | contig 26281 bp, 19 predicted proteins | sample AM7aDNAmetaG_FD_88677 | JGI IMG/M metagenome (GOLD analysis project Ga0114951, IMG submission 88677) | Freshwater microbial communities from Finland to study Microbial Dark Matter (Phase II) - AM7a DNA metaG | ecosystem: Environmental > Aquatic > Freshwater > Lake | place: Finland: Lake Alinen... | reverse complement strand
TATTGAAAAAATAAGCAGATCTATTTTCAGGTTTATTTACTTTCTCGAGTTTAAATGTCTGCTCTGAAAAAGATTTGTATTTGTGTTGGTCTATATCGAAAGTCTTTTAAAGCGAACCGTATGCATATGGGGATTACTCGTACTTGGATGATGGCGGTTCAAACTGTAATGGAAAATATCCCTCCCAGCCCACTGAATAGAACACAACTGATAAAAATTCGAGTGAAAGCCATGCGCGCAGGCGTGTGGTTCAGAGCTTTGCCTAGAATTGACCGCGTGCTAGTTGATTTGACGATAAAAGTAGCGGAAAACATACGCAGTGCATCTTTAGCTAAAAGTATCTTTGAAGTCGTGGGTAAGTTGGAAGGATTATTGGAAAGCAGTGTCCTGAAATCATTAAGGCTGATCGGTCGTCCGCTTGCTGAGAAAATCAGCTTGACCGCCCAAAAACTGGGCAATACTTCAGCTAAAAGCTGGGCTGGCGATTTGTCGTTTGCGTTTTTCTTAGCGGTAATGCATACAAATAGATGACTCCATGGAACATTTAATCGGTTCTTAATTAGCATGTCTGGGAAAGTTTTAGTTACCGGCGGCGCTGGGTTCATCGGCAGCCATGTCGTTGACCGGTTAGTCACTGCAGGCTATACAGTTAGGGTCCTCGACAACTTATCTACAGGTAAACTGGATAACATTCAACGCCACATAAGTTCAGGAAAAGTTGAACTTGTTAAAGGCGACATTCGAGATGCTTCAACCGTCAAAGAGAGCCTTGATGGTGTTGATAATGTTCTTCATTTTGCTGCTTTAGTTAGCGTTCCGCTCTCCATAGAAAATCCCAACTTAACTTTCGACATAAACCTTTTAGGAACATTAAATTTACTACGTGCAAGCGTAGAGAAGCAAGTCGACAGATTCGTTTTTATTTCAAGCTGTGCCGTCTGCGGCGACCCCGAATCACTGCCCGTCACCGAGCAAACAAGGACAAATCCCATTTCGCCCTATGCGGATTCGAAACTCCTCGGCGAACGCTACACCCTGGGCTTTAGCGAGCGCCAACTGTTAGATGCGGTTGTTCTGCGTTTCTTCAACGTTTATGGTCCAAGACAAACAATGAACGATTATAGCGGAGTTATAACACGGTTCCTTGAACGATGCAGCCAAAAGCAGCCGTTGACAATTTATGGAGACGGTTCCCAAACAAGAGACTTCGTAAACGTAACCGATGTTGCCTCGGCGGTTCTGGCTTCAATCGAAAGCGGCGTGAAAAGTGAAGTCTTCAACGTCGGCTCCGGCAAAACAACCACCATCAACGAATTGGCTAAAACAATCATAGAGTTGTCTGGAGCCGACTCCAAAATATGTTATGAAAAGTCCCGAATAGGCGACATCAAGCACAGTTACGCAGACATTTCTAAAGCCCAGAAACTGCTGAGCTATACCCCTAAGGTTTCTTTGAAATCGGGCTTACAAACTATGCTTGAAGAAAAAAAGGCAGCCGCATAAAAATGAATTCTACCCGTCTATTCTGCACCCAAAAGACTGCTCTAAAATCCTTGATTTCCACAACCTTTTTAAATCGAACCATGCAATTAGTAACAGAAAATCAAGTCTTTACAAGGAAAAAAGAGTAATGGTGCAAACACAAGCAGTCCACGCAGGATCATTCACCATGGCAGAATCATTCATTGTCGTCGGCATCCCTGCATTCAATGAAGAACAAACTATTGCACGAGTCGTTCTGGAAGCTCAAAAGTTCGCAAGCAAGGTTGTTGTCTGCGACGATGGATCCACCGATTATACTGCTGAAATAGCAAAACGCTTAGGCGCAGAAGTTATTAGACATAAACAAAACGGTGGTTACGGTGCTGCCTTACAGAGTTTGTTCAATCGCGCCAGAGAGTTGAAGGCTGATGTTTTGGTTACTTTGGATTCAGACGGGCAACACGACCCATCTCAGATTCCGTTGCTAGTTAAACCAATCGAGGATGGTATTGCCGAAGTAGTTTTTGGTAGTAGATTTATGGATAAAAACGGTACTGCTGATATGCCTTTCTATAGGCAATTCGGTGTAAAAGTTATAACGAAGTTGGCTAACGGTTCCGGAAAAAATGGCGTGAGTGATGCACAAAGCGGATTCAGGTCTTATGGCAAGCGTGCAATTGAGCTTTTGTCCATGTCTGAGAATGGCATGAGTGCTAGTGTTGAGCTTTTGCGATTAGTTAAGAAGAGCGGCTTGAAGGTTTGTGAGGTTCCTATATCATGCAAGTATGGCGATTGCTTGGGGGTCGAAACTTCAAGCGAAAATGCAGTTTCTCATGGTATAGGTTTAGTTATTTCTATCCTCAAACTTGTAGTCGAAGACAAACCTCTGCAATTTCTTGGTTTACCCGGAATTACTTCTTTAGCTGTAGGCGTATTATTTGGAGTTTGGATGTTAAATGTTTACGCCCAAACCCATGAAATAGTGACAAATGTAGCTCTAGGCTCAATTTCATTTATTCTGATTGGTTTCTTTTTGCTGTCGACAGGTATTACATTATACGCGATTAAACGCTTATCTCAGAAGGCACGACTAGTGCCAAATGGGATAAACGAAAATATGTGATTCACAAACGAATAACATTTCTAAAGACCTTGTTTCCTTTGTCTTTCCTGTGAAAGGTCCCAATCCGTTACACTTAAAACAAAGTTTAGAAAGCCTTGTAAGCCAAACTTATGACTCGATTGAGGTTATTGTAATATTTGACGAAGAAGGTAAATCATTAGATGCCGAAAATTTATCCGTCTTTGAGCAGTTTCGAGACGACCATAGAGTTAAAGTGTTCAGGCGTAAAGCCGGTCGAGGTCTTTGCTCTGCTTTAAATGATGCCATTAAGTTATGTAAAGGTAATTTTATTGCGCGCATGGATGCCGATGATGTTTCTTGCCCAGACCGGATAGAAAAACAAGTATATAGTATAAAAAAAAGACGTTTAAGTGTGATTGGAACTTGGGCTTATTTAACTAATGAGGACTGTAAAGTTATAGGACAATTATCTCATCCAACAGAACCGGAAGATATTAGACGAGTAATAATGTTGCATAATCCTATTGTCCATGGCTCAATTCTCTTTCCAAGAGAACTGATAAAAGAAGTTGGATTATTTAATTCAGCTTTTTATGGAGCTGAAGATTATGATTTTTATCTCCGCTGTATTGCGGCAGGAAAGCAACTTGGTAATTTAGGCGAGCCTCTATTGTATCTCAGAGAAACTAAGGGCTCAATTACCCGTGGAAAAAATATGATGCAAAGTCGAACTAATTATTTTAAAACCAAGATAAATGCCTCGTTCAAATATGGTTTTAGAACGCCTCTTGACTTAACTTATCTTTGTATATCACCCTTTATTTTCTTAATTCCGCCTGGTAAAACCAAAAATGTGAAGTCATTGCTAGGTTGGTTCTCATACAATCAACAGCCTGTAAATTACGTTTAATTTGAGGCTTCAATAATGGTCCTTTTATGACGAAACCTACTAGGGTATACTTGAAACCTGGATTTGGCCGAGGAAAACTGCACACTCTTTATGGCGAACTGATTAGCCATCCGCCTCAGGGCTGTGAAATCTTTACTTCCTCTGAACAAAATGATGTAACCCGCTTACCACACACGTATAATCTCGATATGAAAACGCGGACAACAAGTAACTTAATTGGAAAATTAGCTTTCGAGCTTAAACCCTTTGTTTATTTACCTGGGGAAAAGCTGTTTGTTAAACAAACGCCTCCCTGCGATCTCGTTTATGCTAGCCAACATTTACATTTAAAAAATGAACCTTGGATTACTGATTTTGAATTCGTAAATGCTTTAACCGCTTATGGAAGTTTAAGATCGGTCAGCCGATTTGTTCAAAGAAAATTTGAGTCCAATTTTTGCAAAAAAATTATTCCTTGGTCCAATTGGGCGTGTAGTACATTAATAAAAGCGGTTGATTGCCGAAAGTTTATGCACAAACTTGAAGCTGTTCACTATACTGTGAGTCCTAAGTCTTTCACACAGCGCTCGGTGCATGATGACGTTCGTATTCTCTTTGTTGGGACTATTAATTCGTCAAATTTGTTTAATTTTGAGCGGAAGGGCGTTCCCTGTCTTGTTAAATCGTTCGTAAAGTTGCGTGAAAAATATTCTAATGTGAGCTTGACAGTGAGGTCTTGGGTCCCCAAACAATTTAAAGATTCATACTCGAACACTCCCGGGCTACGTTTCATCGATCAATCCCTTGATCGTGATAAACTCGATAATCTTTATGTAAATGCTGACATCTACGCACATCCGGCATTCGAAACTTTGGGCATAAGTGTCCTATCTGCTATGAGTTTTGGGTTGCCAGTTATAGGCGTAAATCTCTTTGATGTTCCTGAAGCAGTCCGAAATGGCGAAACCGGTTTTGTGCTTCAAACTCCCAGTCCTCAAGCTTTGCAAACAAAGGATGGAGTCCCATGTGATTATACCTCCGATTACATTAAAACGGTTAGAAAATACAATGACCTTCTTGTGAACGAACTTGTTGAAAAGCTTTGTTTGCTAATTGAAGATTCATCATATCGGCGAAAACTCGGAAATGCTGCACGCCATTCAATAGAAACCGGCGAATTTTCAATTAGCGTACGCAACCAAAAACTTCGAAGAATATTTGAGGAAGCTTTAAGGGCTTAGTAATTGGCTTAAACTGTAAATACGAGGAAAAATACGTTGGATAAAATATATGACAAATATGCAGTTTATTATGATATATTACACTCAGATAAATCGTATTCAAAAGAATGTGAATTCGTCGAACAAATGTTCAAAACTTTTAGTACCAGTTTGCCAAAAACTGTGTTAGATGTAGGGTGCGGCACAGGAAATCACGCCATTATTTTTGCAAAAAAAGGATACGAAATAACAGGCATAGATGCATCGGCAGGGATGGTAAACCACGCACAAAGAAAAGCTGTTGAGTCGGGTTTAAACATTGATTTCAAAACGATGGATATGACTGACATTAAACTTGAAAAGAAGTTTGATGCATGCATTGTTATGTTTGGCGCTATAGGTTACCTGAAGAGTTATGACGCGTTAAGGAAGGCATTCATTGGCATTAAAAATCACCTGACTGAAGATGGAATTTTAATATTCGACTATTGGAATGGGCCAGCAGTTCTAACATTAAGGCCTTCTACAGTTAACAAAGACATTAAACACAACGATACCAGGATTTTGAGATCTGCGACTCCAAAACTTGATTTCGAAAATAACGTTTGTAGTGTTAACTATCATTGTATCGTTCTTGAGAAAAACAAGATCATTGATGAATTCATCGAGGTGCATAGGTTGCAATTTTATTTTCCAACAGATATTCATTATCACTTAGATACGTGTGGCTTCAAAGTAATTAAGACAATGCCCTTTATGAAAGCCGAAGAGCCAATAGACGATAAAAACTGGAACTTAATAACCATCGCAAGACCAAAAAATACAAAAACATGATTTTCAAACTGTTAACGTTGTAAGGGGCAAAGACGATTAAAAACGCATTGATTACCGGAATTACTGGTCAAGATGGTAGCTACTTATCAGAATTTCTCTTGAGCAAAGGTTACAAGGTTTCTGGTCTAGTTAGGCGATCAAGTTCATTTAATACTGGCAGAATCGACCATCTTATCGAACAATATCATCCAAAGTTGTTTGATTTTTACAGGGGCGACATCGATGACATTAACTCTCTTATTAGCATGCTGAAAGTCGTTGAACCCGATGAAATCTATCATTTAGCCGCACAAAGTCATGTTAAAGTAAGCTTTGAGATGCCCGTTTATACTTTTGATATAGACGCCACTGGAACACTCAAACTACTAGAAGCAGTTCGATCTTTAGGTCTTAAAAGCAAAATTTATTTTGCTGGAAGTAGCGAGATGTTTGGTTCAGTCTCTCCACCCCAGAATGAACGAACTATTTTCAATCCTAGAAGTCCTTATGCTGTAGGAAAAGTATCGGCCTTCCAATTATGCAAAATATACCGAGAAGCCTATGGGATGTGGATTTCATGCGGTATTTTATTCAATCACGAAAGTCCTCGAAGAGGCGAAATTTTCGTTACAAGAAAAATTACAAGAGCATTGGCAAGAATTAAACTTGGAATTCAAGAGAAATTATATTTGGGCAATCTTGATTCTAAGCGAGACTGGGGTTACGCTCCTGACTATGTAGAAGCTATGTGGTTAATGCTTCAACAAAAAGTGCCCGACGATTACGTTATTGCAACTGGAGAAACGCACAGTGTTAAAGAATTTACTGAATTGGCTTTTAAATTCGGCGGTATTGAGCTTAAATGGAAAGGTTCCGGTCTCCAAGAGAAAGGTGTTGATAACAGCAATCAGAAGACGCTCGTTGAAGTTGATCCACTATATTTTAGACCTTTAGAGGTTGAGTTTCTGAAGGGTGACGCTTCGAAAGCCCAGAAACATTTGGGGTGGAAACCAAAGTTAAACTTTGAAGAGTTAGTCAAAAAAATGGTTGAAGAAGATCTGAAGCGAGAAAAGATGCTTCTTGATGGAACACGGTCATTTAATGAAACATGGCGAACACATATATAATGGGCTTTAATGACGATTGTTGAATTTCATGAGGTTGGCAAAATGAATATTGCAGTTGCTGGCGGTTTCGGTTTTGTAGGGTCCCGTATTACCAAAAAACTTGAAGAAAAAGGTCAGAGTCCTATTCCTTTCAGCAGAAAAAGCGGCGTCGATATAAGGAATTTTGAGCAAGTCAACAAATTTATTTCAGAAACAAAACCCGACGTGGTTGTTAATTGTGCAGCTAATGTCGGTGGTATAGCTTACAATGCAATAACACCCGTAACAGTATACGAGGATAATTTACTTATAGGTTTTAATTTAGTGCGGGCATGCTTTCAAAATGGCGTAAAAAAATTCGTAAATATTATGCCAAATTGTACTTATCCGGGTATCGCTGAAATTTATAAAGAAAATGAGTGGTGGGCTGGTGAAATGCACGATACAGTTTTAACCTATGGTATGCCAAGAAAAGCACTCTGGGTACAATGTTGGGCGTACAAAAAGAAATATGGTTTCAATAGCATCCATTTGGTATTGCCAAACTTATATGGGCCTGGTGATCATTTTGATCCAATTCGTTCTCATGCTCTTGGAGCTTTAATAAAAAAGATTGTAGATGCAAAAGTAAGTAAGAGTTCTGTTGTTGAAATATGGGGAACAGGTAATGCAGTGCGGGAGTGGGGCTATGTCGACGATGCAGTAGAAGGAATCACTCTGGCCTTAGAAAAGTATGACAATATTGGAATATTGAATATTGGAGAAGGAAGAGGATACTCGATAAAAGAAATAGCCGAAATGATAAAAGACGCTGTAAGCTGGAACGGTAAATTTGTTTTTGATCCTTCTCGTCCTGATGGTGCCCCAAAGAAAATACTTGATGTAACAACGATGAAAAAAACTCTTAACTGGCAACCAGCGACCTCAATAAAAGAGGGAATCGACAAAACTATCGATTGGTATCTTAAAAATTACAAAATAGAGGTTGATTGAATGAGTTATAAAGTTCCCCAAATGCAGCCATATATCGGAAAAGAAGAATTAGAAAATTTAACTGAAGTTATAAAAGCAAAATGGCTAACTGAAGGCGTTTTTAGTAAACAATTTCTAGAAACTGTGAAAGACTTTACCAAAGCTAAGCATGCCATACTAGCAAATAATGGCACTTTAGCACTATTTTTGGGGTTATTGTCTCTTGATGTCCATCAAGGTGATGAGGTTATCGTTCCTGATTTTACTTTTAATGCTTCTGCTAGCTCAATAGCTTTTACGGGTGCCCGACCAGTCTTTGTCGATATTGATGGCGGCAACTTAAACATAGATGTCACAAAAATCGAAAAGGCAATCACTAAAAAAACAAAAGCAATCATGCCTGTCCACATCTATGGTCAAGCGGCAGATATGGATCCAATTGTCGAACTGGCAGAAAAACATAATTTAGCAATAATTGAAGACGCGGCACAAGGTTATGGTGTTTTTTACAAGAAACGGCACGTAGGCACCATAGGTGATGTTGGGATAATTTCGTTTTTCGCGGATAAAACTGTCACCTGTGGAGAAGGCGCTGTAGTGCTAACTGATGATGATAAACTCTACGATAAACTGAGATATTTACGAAATCAGGGTCGATTGGAAAGTGGCTCCTTTATACATCCATACCTCGGAATGAATTTCAGAATGACTGATTTACAATGTGCGGTCGGCGTAGCGCAGCTTAAGAAATTTAAAGAAATCGAAAAAATTAAAACCGACAATTACAGATTGTATCAGTCTTTGTTAACTGGAATTAATGAAGTATCCCTGATTACAGAAGTGTCCTATTCAAATTTCGTTCCTTTCAGATGTTTTATTTGGGTAAAGAAGCTTGACGGATTGCTTCAACATTTAGAAAATAGTGGTATTCAGAGCAGACGTTTCTTTTATCCTCTCCACCGTCAACCATGTTTCGAATATTTAGGTTATACTGAAACAAGCTTTCCAATTAGTAATAAATCCTATGCGGAAGGGTTATGTTTGCCTGTTTTCCCCACGTTAACCAAATCACAGATAGAGTATGTAGTCGAAAAAATTAGGGAATTTTATTCTAAAGAGTTATAATACTAATGTTTAATGTAAATTTAACCGCAAAAAATTAAATTTCATTCTATCGGTAGACTGTTAATTTAATGGATATATCTGTCATCATACCGGCTTACAATAATGAGCATACAATAGGGCTTGTTCTAGATGCGTTAAAGAATCAGCAATATGACCATGGTCAAATAGAAGTAATGGTTATCGATGATTGCTCAAAAGACAATACTATCAAAGAATGTCGGTCCAAAGGAATTGGCGTAATTCAAAATGAGCAAAATTCGGGTCTAGGTTATACGCTCAATAAAGGGATAAAATTAGCAAAGAATGAAATAATAGTTACATTACATGCAGACACCATTCCGCTATCTGCCGATTGGCTGAGTGAGTTAGTAAAACCTCTCGCTGATTCATCTATTGCAGCAAGTTGTTCTATCGAGAAAAATCGCGACGACGAGGATCTTGATTTGTGGGAAAAATTGCTACTAATTGGGTTAGGTGAAAGCAGTGCTTTTACTGATAAGTCAGACGCATATAGAAAAGATGTTTTGACTGAAATTGGTTTTTTTGATGAAAAAACTTTCCGAACTGCTGGAGAAGACGAAGACATGGCGTTAAGGCTTAGATTGAGTAATAAAAAACTTGCAGGAAGCAGCGCAAGAGTATTTCACAACCATGTCTACCCGCAAAGTTCTAACAACCATCTAGTCAGTATACTTAAAAAAGAGTATATCTTTGGCCAAGCGGGTGGCGCATTACGGAGAAAGTTCCCATCTTACAAGCCGGGGGCATATGTCTACTTAACTCCAAAGTCTTTCTTGTATGATGGATTATTTAGAGTAATTATCTGTGTGGGTTCTTTGATTCCTTATGTTCAATTAGTTTTCATACCCGCCCTGATCTTAGTCTGTTTTCGAGGAATAAGCAAAATTGCCAAAAAAACAGGTGGTGTTAAGATATATTTTCTTTATCCCCTGTTCAATTTTTTACGTTACTGGTCTTTCACTTTTGGGTATTTTAAGGGATTACTTACAAAGAAACAGAGATAATCTTTTGATTGATCTCTTCTCTTCTACTCTAATTTTCGAATAAGGATAGTTGAATTGTGAGTACCTTCACGAATGAAAATAACAGAGCAAAAAGCTCAAGTTCACAAAAAATTGCAGTGATGATTATAAACCTTAATGGAAAACACCACTTGAAAAGTTGCCTTGACTCACTGCAGAATCAGACATATCAAAATTTTGATACATACATTATCGACAATGGTTCATCAGATGGTTCATTGTCGTATATTGTGAAAAATTATCCTTTGGTTAAAATAATCGCGTTTTCTAAGAATTTAGGCTTCGCTGGAGCATATAATCAGGCAGTAAAAGAAATAATGGATTCCAATTTTGTTGTGTTCTTGAATAATGATACGAAGGTTGATGCTGATTGGTTGCGGGCGTTATGCACAAGAATGTTTCAGGAAAATAGCATTATAGCTGTTGGAAGTAAACTGAAACTATACTATTCGCCCTCATTATTGCATAATGCTGGCGCTAAACTCTCATCAGTAAACGGCGGATTCGACATAGGTTTATTTGAAAAAGATGGCGAACAATTCAATATTAGACGCTATGTTGGTGCTACGTGTGGTGCTTCCATGCTTGTTAGACGTGATTTGTTTCTTAAAATAGGTGGTTTCGACGAAACATATTTTGCTTTTTTTGAGGATGTGGATTTTTGTTGGAGAGCGTGGCTATATGGTTACAAAATCATTTATGAGCCTACTTCCGTCGTTTACCACAAAAGAGGCGGAAGTTTTGGTTCCACTTCAGTGTTTGGGACATTTCTAGGTGGAAGAAATCAACTTTTAACAATTATGAAAAATTGCCAACCAGTAAATCTTCTGACTGGACTTTGTTTAATTACCCCTATATTTGCAACAAGAATAATATTACACTTAAAAGAGCGAAAACTTGACCAGGTTTTTGCTAGTTGTAATGCAGTATTATGGGTTCTTAGAAATCTGCGACTTGTAATCAACAAAAGAAGAGTTGTGCAAAAGAATAGATTATGTAATGATTGCGAATTGTCATCACTCGGTGTTTTAGCTTCTGCCGGCGAAAGTATTCGCGAGAATCTAAAATTAATGAAATCTCCGCCGTTATCAAATTAAGCATTTAATAAAAGTGATTAAAGGAAATCCGATTAAGACATGACAAAAAGAAATGATTTAAAAATCAACATCCTCTCTTTTGTTTCATTAAATTTTAAAGACCCCGCATCGACAAGAGAAAGCGGTGGAGGTTGGCTTCGCTTTCAGAAGATACTGGAAGTAGCAAATAAATCCCGAGTTGAGTATCATTTAGTATCATTTAGGTTCTTTCAACCGCCTATTATTCTCGGTATCGTTCAAACTTTAACTTCGATGATTAAAGTATTAACGCAAACATGCAAAATTGTAAAATCGACCGACATTAATCTGCTTCTTTGTCCAATAGAAGATCCTTGGATTGTAATGTTTGCAAATTTTTGTTCAAAAATTACTAATAGAAAACTTGTGGTTTTTCTAAACAGTATTCCTTATTTTGGCTTGACTAATGTACCTAAATTTGGTAATCAGGATTTAAAAGTTAGTTTCAAAGCACTATTGAAAATTATGCGTTCATCACCTGAATCAAAAGCTCGAGCGCCTGTTAGTGCACTTTTCTGGTACATCTCTTTCAAGGTACTTCGATCTCCATCTACAAACGTAGTTTGTTTGAATAAAGTTTTGGCAGACGAATTTTATGAATTAACCCAGAAGCGGGCAGTTTCAATTTATCCCGGAAACGGCATTGACTTTGATGCTATTTCTCGAGCGAAAATAGGCAATAAAGAATTTGATGCAATATACGCAACCGGTAGTCTGCTTCCTCAAAAAGGGATTTTTGATGTAATTGAAATATGGAATATCGTAGTGGCAAATCGCCCCAGTGCAAGATTAGCAATTGCTGGCAGGGTTGATCCGGGATATTTGTATTTGATTAAAGAGATATATTGCATGATTAATCAGCTGGGCCTAAGTGACAATATAACTTTAATATGTGATCCTGAAAAGGGTCTATCTCAGCAAGAATTGTGGCAATCAATGAAGCAGGCAAAAGTCTTCCTCTATCCAAGTCAAAAAGATGTTTGGCCGCTTGTTATTGGTGAAGCATTAGGTTGCGGGCTTTCAGTAATAGCTTATGAATTGCCTGGGATTAGATTCGCGTATGGCGATTGTCCAGATGTATATTTGATTAAAGTCGGAAGCGTAGAAAATGCTGCTCAGAGGGCTATAAATCTCTTAGAGGGCGATTTATTCCAAGAATCCTCAAAAAAGGCACGCCAATATGCTGAAAATCATAGCTGGACAAATGTTGCTGACCTTGAACGAGAAGCGTATTTGACTATTATTCATTAATTAGTAAAGAGTTAAGTACGCCCATGACCTGTCTAAAAAATAGTCCGAAAAACCACTGCAATATCAAAATATTTGTGAAATTTTGTCATCGTGCTTTTTATTTCAATTAAATTCGATCAATTTACATAGAGAAATTAATTGAGCGCGAGATACTTTAAAAGTAGACCCGACGTTACAGGTGAACGGTTTGGTGGCTAAATCAGACGTGCCGCAGAATTTATGGAAAATAATGGATTGGAAGATTACAACTCGTTTCAAAGTGAGGTTAGCATATTAGAAAGCTTATACTATTTTTTGTAACAATATCTTTTGTTATTCCCTCTGTGATTTTGTTATTTATCGAGTCTACAATAAAGTATCTACTCTATCCTATAGCAGTAGCTTTAGTGTTTGTAAGTATCTACACATTACACGAAAATTTGAAAAATAGACCTATAAACGACGACGAAAAAGAAAAATTACAGCCTAATAATTTGGGTATTGGATTTTTCATAAGTTATTTTTTGATAGCTTGTGTTATATTTTTAGTTTTTCTTAACCTATTTGGTTTAACCAATAATTATTTAAGCGTAGTCTTTGGGGTCGTTGTGGCTGGATATCTTCCAGGTTGGGCACTTCTAAGATCGCTTTCTATATTTCAGAGCTTAAGTAAAATTGAACTAGTCGTATTGCCATTTGTATTGAGTATTCCAATATCTGCAATAATTTCCGTTGTTTTTCTTTTGGTTCCAAACATAAATGTGCTTTTCGTTTTGATGATTTACGTAGTCGTTTCTATCTTCCTAGTTGCCAAAATTGGATTACCACTCAGGAAGGCACGTCTTCAATTTAAAATTGTGGCTTTTCCAATATCATATCTAATACTCCTATTAATCGCAGCCCTTTTTGTTTTAAGTATATTTGCCATTTATCCTGATATGTCCATAGTTCCTGGTTTGGATATAATGCATCACTTCTCTTTGCTGAACCAGTTATTGTCCAGTCCTATATCATACAAAGGAACAGAACTTTGGTTTAACATTCAGGAAGCCTCTATGTACTTGCTTTCAAGATCTTCAGTTCAAATTTTCCAAACAACAACTGCTTTCTTGAGCATATTTTCAATTTTCGCTTTTTATCTAATGAGTAAAACCTATCTCAAGGATATTGATAGTCGTCTACCTGCTATAGCGACTTTGTTTTGGGGCGCATTTTCTGGATTAGGCTGGCTTTATTTTGTTTTCACAGGCTTTAACAACTTAAATTCTTTAGGATATTATTTAAATGCAGGGCTTAACAGTCCATCTCCTTTAGGGTATTTCACTGTTCTTTCTCATGCCAGTAATTACTCCTATTGGGATGTTGGATATGGCCAGGGGTTAATCCTTTTTTGGTACAGACCAATAACTTTGGGTTTAACCTTGCTTTTTACTCTTCTTTACCTTCTTCGAGAAAACAGACTGAGTAAAAAAGCCTCTATTTTTATTTTTACGTTGATGTTGCTTGCCCTTAATTTTGTACATTTTCCTGAATCAATTGTGTTCATTTTGTTACTGTTCGTTATGAGCATTGTGATTCCCCTGAAGCAGTTAAGATTGGTTGAAGCTTCAATAGCTTCAATCTTGAGCATGCTTGTAAGCTTGCTTCTATTGCTCTTTTATCGGAACTTCATTGGTCTGTCCGTAGCTGCGCCCACCTTTGATCAAAGTTTGATTTTAGTGGTTATTTCTGTATTTTCGCTTTTTTTAGTTGGTTACAAAAAGCGGCCAAAAACCAAATTCAGAGATGTTGTCCCAACGCTTATAGTAATATTCGGCATATTCTATGTTTGGCTCTTATTGATTTGGTTAACCACAACACAAACTTTCTCCATTGCAAACGTTGAGTCGGTATGGGGTGTACCTTGGCAGTTTTATCCTATGCTACTCGGATTAAGTGGCTTACTTGCAATTCCTGCAACAAGAATAATTGCGAAACGCTACTATGGGCATCCAATCGTGATTTTTGTTCTACTGCTTCTTTTTGCAATTCTATTTGGTAGGTTATTGACATATGTTAATGTTAATTTTTACAGCACCGGTTATTGGGAACGGAGGCTTGTCCCTATCGCTTACGCTGCTGCTTGCATGGTGGCTCCAATAGCCCTGATGACTTTATTCAAACTCAAAGGTAAGAAAAAGATTTTATCCATAATAATGGTGACGTTCCTCGTAATTTTAGGTTTAACATCTACATTTCTATCTATTGAATTTCAAGCAGACAATGCTAAAAGTAACTCTTTAAATAGCGATCAGTTACAGGTCTTAAATGTTCTGAACAATTTACCCGACAATAAGGTTTTACTTACCCTTCCAAATTCTTATTTATTTAATACGGCCGCTCAGTTTACTCAATCAAGTTGGCTTATAGATTATTATCGTTATCAACTTTGGACTGCTCAATCCCCCGAGCTTCCACTAAATGTTCTTTATTCTTTGAATAAGCCAGTATACCTTCTGCAGGACAATAATTTGAAAGGATTAAGTGAAGAATACAATTCAGGATATATTACCACTCACATTTTACCTTATCTTAGTTTCAGTAAGTCAAGTAATAGTAGCTCTATTGCAAGGCTACCAGACAATACTGCGCCAACTTCTAGTAGTGACACACTTCTCGTGCTACCTAATGACCCTGATTCTGTAGCTTGGTATGCATATGATATCCTCTCACAGTCAAACTATAACTACTCTACAGCTTTGATAGGTGATATTGCTACGTTATCCCAGGCTAAAACATTAATCGCTCCGACAGAGGCGATAGCCTCCCAATTAATGCAGTACAAGCAATTATTTGATCTAAAATTTGATAAGCTATTAACATTTAACCTAGACGGGTACAGCAATTTCTCGCTAAATTATTTCAGCACAAAAACTAACATAAGTATTGATCCAGATTCTGCTGGAAGTTCCTACCTTACATCAAATAGTGTAAAATCAAATAATCTTATCCTGATTACAGATGATTCAGAATTTAGAATAAGTTCAAAAAATGCTGATAGTGATTTTATACCAATACTAGACGGCAACTTTGGTGGTTGGTTCTCGAGTGCTTCTGTTACCGGAAACATAAGCGAACCAACACTAAGCCTAAATTACGCAAATGAAGCTACTGATACTGCAACCGTTCAAGTAAATGTCGGTAGTGGCGAATTTGCTTACTGGCAAATCGGAAAAGACTTTCAAAATCTAAATGCTACTGACTCCGACTTCTTATCATTCTACTGGTACGGTAAAAATGACGATAAGACTTACGTTATTCAATCTTATTCTGATTCATCAAACAATTATTGGTTTTCTTTTAAAGATACCTGGCAAGGGTGGCAAAAAGTCATGATCCCTCTTAGAATTCCTGATGGTACTTATGATCTTAACGGAATACAATTAGGCAAAGCAACAACAGGCGAACCCAACTGGGATAATATAACGCATATTGATATAAAAAATGAAGCTTCCAATTCTAATGCAAAGGGCACTTTCATGATTAATCATCTTGGTTTTGAATCGGCTAAAACCATAAACATAACCATTAAATCCTCGAATTTAGGCTCCTTTGAGCTTTCCAATTATAATGGAGCGAATTGGACAAAGCCTTCGGCGTTAGTATCTAACGGAACAATTTCGCTCCCCAATTTTACTTTATCAAATGGGTTAAGTTCCAAGGTTCTTCTAGGAGAACGATCCCTTTTTAAAGCGACTTTAATTCAAAATGCTCAGTCATCTACCATATCTATAGCCGTTAGATTGCCCTTTTTTTCAAATGATGAAAATTTAAGTTCAGTACAGCTAAGAATTAAACCTCCTACATCCGAAGTTAAAGTGGATGAAATTATCGGTACTGGGCAACCTCTACGACTTAACTCATCAATTTATGTAGCCCAGTTAATTACGGCCGAAAATGTACTTTCTTATTATAAGGGGCAAAACAATTCCGTGCCCTTTATAATAGACGACAGTTCTGATGGATTTGAAAATATTTACGTAAACGTTTATCCATTGATAAATAATCTTACCAACATTGCAAACAACTATGCTCAATTCAGTGATCTGTTAGATACTTCAGGAAAAAATCTTTTGGCCAAAGCAAAACCGGTATCCGTGAATCCCGTTCAAGGAAAACTCGGTACTTTCAAGAATGCTGACTTTGAAGGTAATATAATTATGTATTCTGACAGCTCCGCAATGATACGGAGTACTAACAACCTTACCAACCTTACCCTAAAATATGGTGGATTAAGCATATCAGGTGTTTCAACCGTTCTTTTTACTGAGAAGAATGTGACTTTGATTATGAATAATTGCGGTGTAAATGGGGGCGAAGGATTCTATTCGTACATTTCCACAAATGAATTAGTTGCCAAATCGGCTAACTCGACCTTGGGCACCGCTTTGTTGCTATTTAATAATGGTACGAGCAGAATTGTTAAAATCACCTCTCAGGAAGCTCAAGTTTTAGGCGGTTCAGTATCCGTTCTAAGGCAGCCTTTTATTCAGGTTGAAGGGAAAAACATTTTTTATAACTTGTATACGTACGGAGACTTGTCAACTGATTTAGGCATTTTTGGAGTTGACACGAGCTTTCAAGGGAAAGTGTCTTTCAAAGTAATTTATGGAGATACCTTCACAGTATCGAATAATTTCAATTACGACGGACAAGTTACCTATCCCCATAATTCTTATAGCTATAACGAAATAGGCGTCTTGGTGCAATCATTTCCGATATTATTATTAATGTGTTTGGCATACGTGCCCTACTATCTTTATACTAAGAGGATCCGCAGGATTATGGGCCAGAAAAGAGTAAATCCGGAAGAGACTTAGCTTTGAAAGCTTTGCTAATCGGGCAATTTATTGAACCGCCTTTCGCGGAAGGTGGTGTAAATGTTATTCTAAATTGGGTGAAAGCTTCACATTTAGCCGGTGTTAATATTACTGTATTGAGTCTGAGCTCAAGGTTTTCTGGATCCCGACGAATATTCGGTGTTGACTTTGAATACATTAAAACTGACAAGCCACGTTTTCAAAGTAATCTCATCGATTCTCTGCCTATTCAAATGGCGGCACTAAAACGGCTCGATTTTGATATAGTGCATTTTGCGTCTTCTATAGATGGTTTGTCTGCAATACCTGTGTTGTCAATACTGAAACTGCAGAAACATAAAATAATTTCATCCTATCTTACAAATGACTGCTTTTCTAGGTTTACCCCGTTTTTCAGCAACTTTATGTTTCATGTAGTTACGGTACCTTCAAAAAGGATGTTCAGCAGTTTTATTGAAAAAAAAATTGCTCCTGAGAAAATGATTTTATTGCCATCTTGTGTCGACGAAAATTATTTCTGTCCTCGAGATAAGATTGAAGCACGCGAGAAGCTTGGTCTTAAAGAAGGTTATTTCATAATTTTTTCTGTGGGTCACTTTAGGCGTGGTCGTTTAATCATTCCGCTTATTAAGCTGATTAACGAAATGATTGGCAAAGGTGCAAAGATACAGTTGATAATAGGTTGGACTGGACAGGGCGAAAAAGACTGCATAGATGAAATCTTTTCAATGGCCCGAAAAAACCAATTAATTAAGATAATCCCGCCGACAGAAAATATTAATCTGTATTATAATGCCTCCGACATTTATGTGTTAAGTGCCGGTTCTGATTATGTTATCGAGACGCCACTTAGTTTATTAGAGGCTGCTTCTTCGGGCGTTCCTGCATTGGCATTCAACATAAATGGCTCTTCTGAAATAATCCAGGATGGTCAAACAGGTTATATAATTAAAGAGAATAATTTTGATGAAATGGAACTTAAAATTAATCAATTAAAGGATAACGTGCAACTTTTGAACGAGATGTCCAAAAATTCAAGAAAGTTAGCACTTAGCTCATTTTCATATGAGCGAACAGGCCCTCAACTATCCAATCTATACAATAAATTAGCTGATCAGTCATGAGCGAAAAAATTAAAGTAACTAAATTCTACTCTGATCTTAGTAAGTCATACGACAAAATGAGGCTAGGTAGTTTAAGAGATAGAATGATGAGCGATCTCCAAGTTGAATGGACTCTGAAAAACTTACCGCAGGGTTCTTTTTGTCTTGAAATAGGTTGCGGGACTGGACGAGTGACTCAAAATCTCGTCAAAAAAGTAGAATCTCTCGTAGCAAGCGATGGCTCTAGAGATATGATTAAACTTAATAGGTTAAAAATGGGTGCTGAAGAAAAACCAAAGGTCGATTATGTACTCTGTGATGCTTCGTATCTTCCATTTCGTTCAGAATGTTTCAGTGGAGTTGTTGGTGGGCGAGTATTCTGGCACGTTCCTAACTATGTAACTGCTTTTAGAGAAGTGATGCGAGTACTCAAAGTCGATAATCCAGTGCTCTTCGATTTTCCCTCTCTTTATGGCCCTTTTTCATTTTATTCCAGTGTTTTGCGAACAAAGCATGCTGTTTTAACAGAATATATAGGTAAGAAAGAAATTAGAAAAATCTTTAAAGACTATAAACACACCGATATTGATGGTAACGCTTCTTTTCTTCTTTTCTTCGCAAATGATAAAATACTTAAGAATAATTTAATCAGAAGTATTATCCTCTGGTTTGAAAAATTCGGTTTTAGTTCAATAACTGGCTTGTTTTATGCATATTATATGGTGAGGGTTGTTAAATGATTTTTGGAACGAATGCCCACGAGAACAAAAAGTATTGATTCCTTTCTGTTGATATTGTAGAAATAAGTTTGTTAGTGATTTGCCCCTCCTTATGTTATCGCTATGTTGTTTAATGAATTTCTTTTCTTTCTGACTCGGACAATCTCACATGCAAGCAGGAGCACAATGAGAATTATGGTTGCCACTACAACTGCTAATACTAAACTTTGGTTTTTGGGTGCCGAGTGATTAATGGTGGCAGATTGTGAATTTGATGTTAAGGGTGTCGAAGAAGTGGATGGTGAGAGAGATGGTGTGACCATGTTGGTTGGGCGGAAAATTGTTTCGGGTTCTGAATTTAGCGTTAAAGTAAAATTATATGTTTGCCCAATATTCATCAAATATTGGGTTGGCTTATAAGTCTGGAATGTGAAAACGGAAACTATAGGTTTTACACCAGTTACATTAAAGGTCAAAATTTGGACATCTGCACTACCTATCCCACCCAAATCATATTCTTGCAGGTCCCATTCTATTTCTTCTCTGCCATTTACAGTTTTATGTGATGTTTGACTGGGGTCGTTTGAACTATGCGTGTGACCGCAAATAACCATAACGACATTTGGCAACGTATCTAAGATTGCGCTCAATTTTATTCCGTAACTCGTGTATTCACCATTAGTATTCATATAATCATGGGTTCCAACTATGACATTATAATCAGGATAATTTTTTATAAGATCCTTCATCCATGTTAAAACAGTATCATTACCATCGTATTCGACCATCACTACTAAGAAATTGTATTTTTTATCGTTGTTTTCATAATCGAATTTTGAAGCAGTATTTTTTCCTTCTGAAAAGTTACTGACCCAGTAGGTTTGGTCGATAAAGTTAGCGGGGTTAAATGCTGCGTATTGATCTCCCCGCCAGGGTCTATTGGCTGAATGTATAGGGTGCAAATCGTGGTTTCCAGCACACCATACATATGGTATGCTATTATTCATTAGTATATTTATAGAGTCGTTTGCACGTATCCATTGATCTGCTATGTCTCCATCGTCCTGTATATCGCCTGTATGGATTACCATTTCATTGTTAAAGTAAGCTGAGTTATTCGCTATCCATTGGCATTGTTGGTCAAAAAGATAGGTTTTGCTTGTCTTTGTTGTTAGAGTTTGTGTATCGCTTATGTGGAAAAGCGAAAAGCAGCCTTCACCTATGGTTGGTGAATTTGCTCCTTCCGCTTGGGCTACATTGAAAAGTGGGTAAATATAGGTGTTATTCTGAGGATTATTTTGAAATACTGAACCGACTATTGTTAATGCCAGAAGAAGTAACAGCAGACTTATCAAAATTTGTCGGTTCCATTTTTTTGTTGGCATACGTTTAATTTTCCTACAGGAATTTTCTCCAAATTACTTTGTTTTTGATAATAATATTTGTATCTATTTCATTTAATTGGAATAACTTGTCTTTTCTTTTTAATAAAAATCAGCAAAGATTTCACGGATACTATTTGACTAAATTCATGGAACATTAACAAGGAGTAGACTGTTAAAAGTTTAAATAACAATCCTCTAAAACCAAATGTTGTCACTCGTTGAAGGCGTGAATACAAATAAGTCTCTATCATACCGTCAACAAAAAGATTGACCTGATTAAAACTTGTTACGAGTAAAAAGCATAATCGTACAGAATGCGGCTCTTATCGGTAGTTGAAAAATTAAGGGGTAAATTGTACATAAGCTGATAAAATATGATATGTTGCTGGAAGAGTAACGTTCGTGTTCGGCGTAATTGTAACCATGACTTGATTCGTTGTACTTGACCAAGTCCACGTGTAGCCCACAGCTAAATCAAAACTGCATTGCACTGAGGTAGGTTTGTCAGCCAATCCATGATTGAAAACAAAAGTTGTCTCGGTTGTATTAGCAATATTAAGGATAGTGTTTTCAGTAACAAAACCGAGGTTACCACTAATCTGTGTATGCCCGCCAACATTCAAGTTTCCCATTAAATATTTACCTGATTGGCTAAAATCATTATTTTTTACGATATTGTAATCAGGTGTGTTGGTTGGTTGTTGAGAAATTGGAGCAAAATAAGCCTCTGGAGTTGAAATAGTATTTCCGGTTATGATGTTATAAGTTGCACCTGTAAACATAAGTACACCCGTTCCATGAGCGCCATCAATTATTATGTTGTTATCGTTTATGTGATTATGAGCAGACCCCAGAGCGAAGGCCGCAACATTCGCAGTATAGAAATAGTTATTTGAAAAGGTGTTATTTTGCCCATTTAACAAACTTACAAGAGGGGCATTTCCGTTAGTTGACCCCGTAATAGTGCTTGATTCAAAAACAGAATTCGTAATTGCCGTACTAAAAATAGCTGAGCTTAAAGTTGATTCTATGTAAGAATTATGAAACCATAACGCATTAACAGTACCTATAATTCCGTAAACAGAATTATAACCAATATCAGTAACATCAATTTCAATTGTACTAGGAATATACCCATCCATTTCATCAAATTCCAAGTTATTCGCGTTATTTGTGTCTGTTCCACCAATGGTGCACGAAATAAATTTATCAACATAGCAGTTGCCTTTAATGTTAACACCAGTTCTGAATCTGTCTATTATAACATTTTCCAAATGTACTCCTGCTGCATGCTGAAGAAGTATTCCCGTTCCTCCATAATCTCCTCGTACAGCTAAATTTTCAATATAGATCGCTGTGTCAGAACCGGGCGTCCGAGTGATGTTGAACATAACCCCCAAAGGTGCATTATAATAAAGTAGAGTTGCTTCTTTTCCTGCTCCGATAAGCGATTTATCATCTACCGGAAAATCTATAGTTTTAGAAACATCGTATATTCCCGGTTTTATGTGAATATCGCCTTGAGTAGAGTCATTCAAAACCGATTGAAAAACGGTACTGGCATCAGTTGTGAACCAATAGATGCTGTTATCTGACTTGAACGCTAAATAAAACTTCGCGTCCGTCGCTGTGTTATTAGCGTTGGTGGCAATTGTGAAGCTGCCTGAATCATACGCTCCAAATGCAGCGTTGAAGGCAGGTTCATCTATCTTTGCACCATTAGCGATGGACTCGTATTTTATCCCTGTTACACCTGATTCTGCTACTATAGTTGCGTTCCCTGGAACAATCAACTGGGCACCAGTATAATTGCCCGCCCTAATTTCGATTGTTCCCCCTAACGCAATTGCGGTATTGAGGGATGTGTTTGCTGAGTTAGTTGTAGCACTAGGAATTATGGAGAAATCCGCTCGACTAAAAACTTGGTATGATCCTTTGTTAGTTGGAGTTACAATGTAGTTTGCATTTGTTACTAGATTTTGAAGGATAATGTTATAATTTTGATAGTTAATGTAACTGACAAGTAAACTTGCTAGTAATAGAACGAATAATATTACAGAAAGGAGTTTCGATGCGCTCTTAGGCATTTTCATTTTTAAATCTCCGAAAAACAGTATGCTGAAAAAACCTTTAATTTTTTTACCTAAAACGAAAAGTCAGCAAGCAACCAATTTTATGTCCATTAAATAGCCGATAAAACTCCCCTAAAAACATATGTGACTGTAGTAATGCTACAAATATTAAAATTCATTTTGACATTGTTTTGACCAGTTTTAAACTGGAAAAAACCTTTGTACGAAATAGTCCAAGATCGCCAGGTAATTTTGGTAATGGGAAAATTTAAACGTGTAACAATATCTTACTGGTTCATTCGCGATCTTTTGTTGCGTAAAACAAAAACTTCTAATGTCAGTCAGTAACTTAACAATAATTAACTACATTTGTCATTATTTTATGTTTTAGCGTTTAAAAGTTGCTATTTTTAAAATTACTGCTATCTCTTGTAGATTCTTCGAAACGTTTATAATAAGTCGTGGGCTTTGGCTCTGAAATGATGACTAAATGTGTTCCATTATATTTCAGTTTGTTAAGATAAAGAGGTAAGATAACGTGTGGTGGGATTGGGGACAAATAACTTATCTAGATTGCATCTTGCTTTCGATTCTAATCCCCCTGCTGCTTTGTGTGCTTGGTAGAGGTATTTTAAAACTTCTATCTTTTTATCAAAAGGGTGAAAACGAACTTTTTGAAGATCTCGATTTTGTACAAAAAATAGTATTAAATATATTGTTTGGCTTTGCGTTTATCTTTCTTTTTGTACTAATTCTTTCTATTACCAATTTACCTTTCTCAATCTCTGCGTTTTTGGTGATAATGCTGGCAGTAATTGGTTTTATAATACGCCCTATTAAAATTAAAAGCATCATCAAAAAAAGGATTTCTCATAAGAATTTTTTTTTCGCACTCTTAATATTAATCATATATACTGCTATTGTTGTTTATTCTTCGTCTTTAATAGTAGGTTTCTATGGCACTCCAAATTTAGATGGCAGTAGTCACACATTCTTTACTAAATTAGTATTAGATAGCCCAAATATATTATGGTCACATAGTACAGACCATTATAACCTTCATGCAATAAATTACCCATTAGGAACGCATGTATTATCAGCTTTTTTTATAACATCACTGAATGTGCCTGTACAAAAAATCATTATAATTATGACTGCAATTCTACCAGGTTTAACAGCCCTTGCTTTTTTTTCAACAATAAAATGTTTGTTCAACAATAAACTGTTAGCACTTATAGGCTTGGTTATCTCCGGTTTTTTTAGTGTTGGCTTCTCTCTTGCGCCAATATGGTGGGCTGGTATGCCCCTACTATTATCGCTCTACCTTTCGGTCAGTAGCATGGGTTTTATTTTTGTTGCATTAATTAAAAACAAATTAAACTGGTTCACTTCTTTTCTTATCGGTCTGCTTCTTCTTGTTGCCAGTCAAACGTATCCAGTTGCATTTCTAATAATTTCTTTGTGGTTACTTTTCTTAGCAAGTTTCAAGTTATTGGTTAAATTAAAAAATCGCGCAAACTCTTTGTCCGAAATTTCATCCCGAGAAAATATTTTTAAAATCTTTGCTTTTCTTGTTCCAATATTGCTTTGTATTCCTTATCTGTATTTTGTTATTTCATTTAATTCTACCGAAGGTAACTATTCGGCTATCAACACACAAAGTTGGTCAGTGTTAACATTTAGAGACAGAGTTTACATTAATTGGCTGTCTATGCCTGCGCAATCTGGTTTTTTCTCGAGTTATTCTAGCTTATTCATGTTAGTGCCTTACTCGTTAATAATACTCTTTATCGTGTTAATTCCAACAATATCTAAAAAAATTTCTCAGTACTTTGAATTAACTAATTTTGTTAAAAGTTTGGTTATTGTGTATTTTTTTATGCTGATGATAATTGGATACCTCGCTCTGGTTCTTTTGCCCTTTAATTATCTTTTGTTCTTTACTGACCCTGAAAGAGTTTGGCAGCACATCTACGTTTTTGCGGTTATTTTGACGTCAGTTGTTATATTTTCCGGCGTTTACCTAACTTACTTCGGGCTTAAACAGATTTTTAAAAACGATAGAGATCACCCACTTAAGTTCAGAAAAAACAAAGTGTTTGGTTATATTTTATTCGTATTTTTGATTATAAATGTTGCCTTAATCAGTGTTCCGCTCGGGAATGAACAAATAAATAGCTATTATGCACTTAAGTCATCTTTTAATCGTAATACTCTTAATCAGACTGATTTATCTCTAATGAAATGGATTATGAACAATACTCCTTCAGATTGCCGGATTTTGATCTCACAAGAAGATAGTGGTCAATTTGTGACAGCAGTGACTGGTCGTCATACAATTGTCATGGAGAGCTATCTTGAGAATTACACCACTTTGATGAAAATTTTAACTCTTAATTCTTCTGATATAGATGCAATTCCTCTACTTTTAAAATTGAACGTAACATACGTCTATATTGGATCACAAGCTATGACTTACAATATTCCTCAGTACATCTATAGGCAGTTTAATGCCACCCAAATGCTTTCTGTGCCATACTTCACATTAGTTAAGCAGTATGGTAACGCGTCGCTTTTCTCTTTCAATGCACCGATAGCATCAAGTGTTTATAGTGAATTTGAGAAAACGGCTTGAACAATTAACGGTAGTTAAACCTTTTAAGTCAAATACAAGAACCATATTAATCTGCATTGGACCAAAGGGGCACATTTAATTGAAAATTGCAGTAATCTTAGGGACTAGGCCCGAAATCGTGAAGTGTTCACCTATCATCCGGGAATTTAAACGATTAGGCTTGGATTTTTTTATCCTACACACGGGGCAGCATTACTCTTACTTAATGGACAAGGTGTTCTTTGAACAGCTGGAACTGCCGATGGCTAAATTTAATCTCGATGTAGGTTCAGGCGATCATGGAAAACAAACCGGGGTTATGATTGAGGGCATCGAGAAGATTCTGATGTCTGAAGAGCCGGATGCTGTTTTGGTTCAGGGCGACACCAACACTGTCCTCGCAGGGGCTATTGCCGCCGTGAAACTTGGGATTAAAGTTGGGCATGTTGAGGCTGGACTGCGAAGCTATGATCGGCGGATGCCTGAGGAGATTAACAGGATATTAGCAGATCACTGTTCAGATTACCTGTTTGCTCCCACGGAGCGGTCACAAGAAATTTTGCTCCATGAAGGCATCGAAGCAAAAAAAGTATTTCTGGTCGGAAACACCGTGGTTGACGCCGTTCACCAGAACCTGGAGATAGCCAAATCAAAATCCACAGCGTTGAAAAGTTTGGGCGTAGAGGATGGCAGGTTCATCTTGGCAACCGCACACAGAGCAGAAAATGTAGATGATAAAGCGAGATTCAGCGGGTTAATTCAGGGCTTGCAAAAGGTGCAGTCAAAGTTTGGCATGCCTTTGATTTACCCAATTCATCCAAGAGCCAAAAAACAGTTACAGACTTTTGGTTTGGATACGCATGGAATTTCGTTGGTTGAGCCCCTGGATTATTTGGGTTTTTTGCAGCTTGAGAGTATGGCAAGGCTTGTTTTGTCTGATTCGGGTGGTGTACAAGAGGAGACTTGCATTTTAGGCGTGCCCTGTGTGACGTTGCGGGATAATACTGAGCGTCCAGAGACTTTGGATGTGGGCTCAAATATTTTGGCTGGCGCTGATCCAGAACGCATTTTAGAGGCTGCAAAAGCAAGTATGGGCAAGAAGAAGGGCTGGGTTAACCCGTTTGGTGATGGCAAATCAGCCCAAAAAATTATGACTATATTGAAAAAAGAAATTGGTTAAGTTTGCTATTGTACTGTTGTTTTTTTGTTGGCCATTTTTGCTACGGCGATGCTTTAGTATGCCCAAACCGCACCGCAAGTCTCTCTCAAACCATGCGTGCCAGACCTATGGTCACTCCTCTAAATGGCAGTTTAGAATGAAATGGTTCGAGTGCATTAGTTTAAGATATGCTTTGGTTCTTCTTGAGAAAATCTCTTACAAAACAAAGAAAATAACTAATGGCTAATAAAGCATCATCAGGAATATAGCTTTCTTTTACGTTGTCTTCGT
>Ga0114951_10001716_pt1 | contig 26284 bp, 19 predicted proteins | sample AM7aDNAmetaG_FD_88677 | JGI IMG/M metagenome (GOLD analysis project Ga0114951, IMG submission 88677) | Freshwater microbial communities from Finland to study Microbial Dark Matter (Phase II) - AM7a DNA metaG | ecosystem: Environmental > Aquatic > Freshwater > Lake | place: Finland: Lake Alinen... | reverse complement strand
ATATAGCCCTTGAGAGGACTCAAGGCAAAGACGGAGCAAATATTTACAAAAAAAATTTTTAGGAATGAAAATTACAACGCCGGTAACGATCACGACGCGAGTCCCTGTATCCGCATTTGAAAGAGCCCCAGGAGATCGCATGTTCTTTAACTCTACCGAAGGCGAGAGAATAATTAATATCATGCTTCATTATAATAAATTTGATAAAAATTCGTATGTTCATACTGTCACGTCCCTTAGTGGGCACCAAGACACTTTTAGAGTTGATATAGAAGAGGAAAAGATTAGTGGGAATATTTTTTTATTATGCTTTCCCTGATAAGTACAGCAAGGAGAGGGAATATTGTTTTATATACCCGCTCGGAGACAAGCACATCGAGTTTTCTTTTTTTAATCAGCGGGAAGATTTGATTCTAAGTATTATGAGATCCATTCAGTTCTTTAAAGGAGACCGTGAAAATCCAAATTATCCATATTGATCTAATTGAAGGTTCACGGTGCTAACTAAACAACATGTCCACTGATTTGGGGAAGGTCAACATTTCTTATGAAGCTAACTAGAAGGCCGCTCTTGTCATGAGCTTTTCCGATCTATCTAAAAGCAGCATCGCGAAACGAATCGTAAGAAAAATGTCACGTTTCCTTAAAATTCAAGAAATATTAAACTTGGAAAATATTGGTGAGAGACTGGATATGAATTATTACTCAATGGATTATGAAAAACTTACGCCTCTCCAAAAAGCGCACTATAAAAGGTATGAATTTGCCGCAGCTCAGATTGAAAATGATGTGGTTGCTGATTTAGCCTGCGGGACAGGATACGGCAGTTTAATGTTGTCGAAAAAATGTAAGTCAGTTACCGGGCACGATATAGACGTCAGAACAATTAAGGCGATAAGAAAAAGATATGTCCGTGAATCCAACGTTTTTTTTGAAGCTAAGAATTTATTAAATATTTCCTGCAAAAATATATTCGATAAAATCATATCGTTTGAAACCATAGAACATTTTACCCCGGACGAAATCAGCATAGTACTTAGTCTATTCCATGAGGCGCTGAAAGACGGGGGTAAGTTAATATTCTCTACTCCCTACGATCAAAAGGAGACGGTCCTTTCAATGAGGCACCATAAGACTTTTAATATCGTTGAAGCAACTTTAAAAGATTATCTTGATGGATTGTTTGAGATTGAAAAATTCTATTTCCAGGATAAGGACACTTATGACGTTAAAAACGATGAGGGTGTTAAGGATTATATAATCTGTATCGCAAAAAAAATCTCAGCCAGACGTTAATTGGTAAATAGGGCTTCAGGAAAAAATATGCAAAAGTTTGTCGTCGTAGGGATGCCCAGGACAGGATCGAGTCTTTTAAGAACTACGCTAGAACAACATCCTAAAATTAAGATGTACGGAGAGCTTTTTCACCCGATACATACGGAACGAAAGGGATCGCATGCGATCGCCGGTAGTGCTCCTGTTTCTTTTTATTCAACAAAAGACGATGCGATTGATTTTCTTTGTAAGAATGTCTGGACGAATGATATAAGTGAAAAATACGATGCCGTAGGATTCGTTCTTTTCGCTGATCACGTTCGTTGCCCGGGTACTAAAAAGTTATTTTTACGCTTAAAGGAGATGTTCCCATCATTGAAATTTATACACATAGAACGATATGATGTCTTGGAATCCTGGGTATCAAGAGAGGCGGCAAAAAAAACAGGGCAATGGCGTGACCCATTACAACGCGAGAAATCGGAAAATGTCAATGATTTGCCGATAGTTGCTGGTCCGTTGGAAGTGGAAAGATTCTTTCAAAGCTACGAAGAAGCGAATAGTTTGTTTAGGAGTATTTCTTCTAAGAGGAATTACTTGCACGTTGAGTATAATCAAATTGTTGCGGACTTAGAAAAAACATTCCGCAGCATTTTCGCTTTCTTAGGCGTGGAAAGTGTTTGCGTTAAGCATATTATAAAAAAACAAAGAACATTAACAGCTTTGGAACAGATCCAAAACATTCGGGAGTTGCGTCAATTCTTCAAACGATCAAAATATGCGCATTTAGTCGGTTTTCGACCATAACGAGCTGCCCGCGCAAAAAGGGAACATCAGGGAGCCGAGACGTGAAGGTGGGATTATTCATACATGCTTTCTATTCGGACGTACTGACAGATATTGTCGGCACGGTCCCTGTCGGCAGATTTGACGGTGTTGTCGTTACATCCTCTCTTCCAAAGGAGCAGATCGTCAGTGTTTGTATGCGTAAGTTTGACAATGTTGATTTTATAAAGGTTCCCAATGTTGGGCGGGACATAGCTCCTTTTGTAATTTTCGCGCAGCCTAAGCTTAAAGATTATGATCTTTGCTTGTGGCTCCATACTAAAAAGAGTTTATTGCTTCAGGCTGTTTGGGACAGTGCTCCTGGTTTGGGCAGTGGATGGTGTGAGTATTTGGTAAAGAATCTTGCGGGGACAGGAGAAATCGTTGATAGCATAATTAAGAAGTTCGAAGAAAACCCTAAGCTTGGAATGCTTTTCCCAGAGCCTTATGCCGGTCTTCCACATAAGATGAGTTGGGGTAGTAATTATTCACTATCAAAAGAATTGTGCAGAAGGATGGAAATGGATCTGCATAGTAATCCTGATGGAAGCCCCCCGCCACATAGCTCTGGGACAATGTTTTGGTTTAGGCCGGAGTCTTTAAGGAAGTTATGGAATTTGAAATTGAAATTGGACGACTTTGCTAATGTTGATATTAATACGCTGGACGGGAGCATCGCGCATTCTTTGGAGAGGATTTTTGGCCTTATTGTGGACAGTTCGAATTATGATGTTGAAGTTTATACTCCACACAAGGTGTCAAAATGAACTCACTTAAAAGATGGGTGGCTAAAAAGATATTGGGTGGTGATATTCTCCGGAGGCATGTAGACGCATTGTTAAAGCCCATCGAGAGATCTCCTCTGCATGAGAATGATCAGCCTAAGTTTTTTGATTATGATGACGTTCCTGCCAAATTGATCGCCTTTTATTTTCCTCAGTTTCATCCTTTTGATGAGAATGATCGTCTTTGGGGGAAGGGTTTTACCGATTGGACTAACACCACTAAATGTAAGCCGGCGTTTATTGGCCATAGGATACCAAGATTGCCCTGCGAGTTGGGTTTTTATGATACGAGAATCAAGGCGGTAATGGAGCGGCAGATCCAGCTGGCCAGGGGGCATGGTATTTATGGTTTTTGTTTTCATCATTATTGGTTTTCTGGAAAACCCGTGATGAGAGTGCCATACGATATGATGCTGGCAAATCCAGATTTAGATATTCCATTTTGTTTGCATTGGGCGAATGAGGCGTGGACTTCCCGGTGGGATGGCGTTCATGAAAAAGGAGGCGTATTGTTAGCGCAAACGCACACGCCGGGAGATGATATTGCTTTTCTAAAAAACATAGAACCCGCATTAAGAGATAAGCGATATATTAAGATTGATGGAAGGCCTGTTTTGGTCATATATCGTCCGCTCTTATTCCCTGATATAAAGTCTACGGTGACAAGATGGAATAAGTATTTAGATAGTTGCGGCTTGCCGCATCTTTATCTTGCCAATATGCAGACACGTTTTGAAAAACTGTTTGACCCTAGGGCTATCAATTTTGATGCTGCGATAGAATATCCACCTCATCATTCTATAATGAGCCCTTGCGTTACGAAAAAGCATGAGTTCCATGAAGCCTCTGAATGTGTCATTCGTGACTATATAGACATGGTGAATAATGCTATTGCTCGGCCTTCCGTTGAATATGACTGGTTTAGAGGCGTTATGGTTGGCTGGGACAATACTCCGAGAAGAAAAGAGTCGACAGTTTTCGTTAATAGCACTCCCGATCAATACGGCAGATGGCTAAGAAAGATGATAGAGATCACAAAAAATAAGCCTAACCCAGAAAAGAGGTTGGTTTTCATTAACGCGTGGAATGAATGGGCCGAGAGCGCATACCTAGAACCAGATTTTGATATGGGGTATGCTTTTTTAAATGAAACCGCAAGGGCGGTGTCAAAAGAATAAGATAAGAATTCGTAAATCAAAGTTTTGAAAACGTAATTTGTTTAATCTGTTCGCCTGAGAGATTAGGGGAAGGTTGCAGTCCCTTGTAGGGACGCCCTGAAGGCTGATAAACTTCGCCCGGATTCTTCATTCCAAGGGCTTCGTGAGGCCGCTGCTGGTTGTATTCATCGATAAAACGGTCGAAACGTTCTTGCTATTGTAAGAAATTCTCTCCTGCCAGCTTCGTTGCTTCTTTTTTGCACGTCAGATGCACCCTCTCGTGCCCGCCGTTTTTCTGGGGATTTTCCGGCTTGATCCTCTCGATCAAAATACCGAGCCTGAGCCACCATACCGAAAGTCGGCTCAAGTGAAATGACGAGTTCGGTGCGGCGAAGGGGACCCCATTATCGGTGCGGATCATTTTTGGTAAACCGTACTCCTTGAAAACTCTCTCAAATACTTCAAAGGCATAGGTTTACGCATTAGTTTCGAGTCCTTCGTAGGCCATAAAAACCGATTCGAGAAATCCGTGATGGTCAGAGGGTAACAATACCGGCAGTCACCGAGCATGAATTCGCCTTTATAGTCACTACACCAAAAATCATTGGTTCTTGAGCCGAGGACAAGTGAGTGCCTTCCCCATTGAAGCGTCTTCGGGTCTTTCGTTTCACCAGACCATGGCGGTCTAAAATGAAATGCAATGAACCGAACTTTTAGCCGGAGGCTTTACCTCGGGATATTTTCGTTTGAGGATTCCCCGGATCTTAAGCGCACCTCAGAAGGGCTTGTCCCTTTTAACCCATAAGATTTCTTTTTCGATCTACATGGGCAGTTGATTGGCGTATCGGATAAGGTGTAACCCATGTCTCAGGTCGCACATAATTGCTTTGAATGGGTAACGGGACGGTTCTAATTCGCCATAGTTTTTTATACGAATCGGGACGCTCCGATACTTTTCCCGTTGCAAGCGAAAGGTTTATGGTAGATCAGTTCTAAGCCTCTTATGTTTTACGAATGTGAGAGTCCTCCGTGTTGAAAATCGAAAGTTCAGCGGGGACTCTTTCAACGGGCTGGTTGTTTTTCATAGCGCAAAAGGTTAGTCCAAAAGTTTCTTGGCTTCTTTGTCGATATTCGCTATGCTTGCCGCCGGTAAGATTTTTTATCTGCGGTAGCAGGTAGGATCCTAACGCATACAAAAAGGTATTATGGCCCCCAAAGTCCTCGTTGCTGATGATGAACCAGGGATAGTAAGTCTGCTAGAAACCCTGTTGCAGATGAAAGGCTTTGATGTGATCACGGCCTTCAACGGCACCGAGGCCCTAGACAAAGCTCTCCGGGAAAAGCCCGATGTGATCCTCCTGGATATCGTGATGCCCGGCCTTGCAGGATACCAGGTTTTCGAAAAAATTCAGGAGGACTTGTACACCAAGCATCTTCCCGTGTTCATCATGTCGGCCCGGAAAAATATGGCGGATCTGTTTCCGCCTTCGGATCGGATCACGTTCGTGAGCAAACCCTTCGATTCCAACACCCTCATTGATAAGGTCGTTCAGTCCGTCGCGCATAAAAAAGCGCCCGAGCAACGCCCTGTCATACCTCCTAAAACGACGGTGGACCTCGAACAGGCCCTGGTTCTGGGGAGTCGGGATTTTTTGGTCGCGAAGATGAAGGAGTTTTTTACGGGGAAAGGTTATCAAGTCACGACAAGTTCGAATGAGGACGATGCCCTTCAGAAGTGCGGAGCGACGGCTCCGAAGTACTTTTTCTGCGAGTTCCGGGAGGTTCCGGACTTACTGGACGCGGAAATGGTTTATCAAAAGATGAAGCACGGACCGAACGTTGGCAAGGTTCGTTTTTATATCTACTGCCGACAGGACTTGCTCTCCCGTGCCGAACTGGCCTTCCCGTCTCATATGATCGTGTCTTACGTTGAATCAAAGGATTTGCTGGAAAAGATCGAAAAAGTTCTCGCGAATTAACTCGCGAGAGAAGGCGGGAGGATCGAAAGCGGATCAGCCGGTGATCTTGGGAATGGTAAAAATGAAACTTGTGCCGTAGCCTACCTTGCTTTGCACCCAGATCCGTCCGCCGTGCAGTTCCACGAGCCCCCGGGCGATCGAAAGACCCAATCCAGTGCCGCGTTCCGCAGTTCCGGTTGAGCGGTGTCCCAACTGGCTGAATTGTTCAAAAAGAAGAGAGATCTTATCCTCGGGGACCCCGGGGCCTGTATCCGCCACAAAGCATTCCGTTTCCTTGGCCCTATCCCTGAAGCCCACCGTGATCTTTCCTTGCTGGGTGAACTTTATGGCGTTCCCGACCAGGTTGACCAGCACCTGCGCCAAGCGATCTGCATCCGCGTGGATCAGGAGACCCGGGGAAGCATCTTCGATCTCGAGGATCAAGCCTTTTCGTAGGGCCAGGGGCTGAAATCCCTCCAGGAGTTTTCGGGCCATGGGGACGGCTTCAAATTCAGAGCGTTCAAGCCGGATCTTTCCGGCTTCGAGCCTGGAAGCATCCAGCAGGTTATCAATCATTCGAAGCAAGCGCTCTCCAGCTTCTTTACTGTTCTCCATGATTTTTCGCTGTTGAGGATTAAGCTCTCCCAGCACGCCTCTCAAAAGGACATTGATCCCTTCACAGTTGACGGTCAGGGGATTTTTTAGGTCATGGGCTACCATATTAATGACATCGGTTTTGAGGTTGATCATATCTTGCAAAAGTTGATTGTGGACTTCTAAGGCGTGGGCGGCTTCTTTGATCGAAACCAGTTCCTTTTTCTCCGTCACGTCGTGCAGGAACCCCTGCCTGCCGCATACTTCTCCGCGGGCGTTTTTGATGGCGTTGGAAAAAAGTGTGACATAGATCCGGCGGTTTTTGGAGGTATGCAGCGCGACCTCGGCAATGGTTGCGTCACTTCCGCCTGAAACCCCTTTCCCGAAAACCTCCAGATCTCCGGGATTGACAAGAAATCGGGCGGGGAGAAACGTTTGCCCCACCAGCTCGGAGGGGACTTCGACTTCCAGGAGTCGCAAAAGAGCGGGGTTGGCGTACGTGATCTTATTTTGGAGACTCAACGTGTAGATGCCGAGGTCAGAACTCTCCAGCATCTCGAAATTTTCTTTTTCTTCGATTTCAAACTTGTTTTTCACGGCTCGGAAAACATCCGTCTGAGTCACGATCCCGCACATTTTCCCTTCGTGGCTGACCACGACCCGCCGGATCCTTTTCGATTCCATCAGCTTCACCACGCTCAAAATGCTCGCATCACGCTGCACGTTCTCTACGGGAGAAGACATGATCTCTTCGACCCGGGTTTGCGTGACATCGGACCCGCGTGAAATAACTTTGCCGACGAGGTCCCGTGTCGTGAAGATCCCTGCGGCGACTTCCCCTTCTTTGACCACAATGCATGAAACTCCGTGTTCGGTCATTAGACGGGCAGCGTCCCCAACGGTCATCTTCCGGGGCACCGTCAGTACGTTGGGGGTCATGATCGCCCCGACGTTGCGCCACATTTCGTACGCAGCCAGGGCCCGGGTCAAATCCGTTTGCGTCACGATTCCGACTAACTGATCTCCATCGAGAACGGGCAACCGTTTGATCTTGTGCGAACTCATCAAGCGGCTCGCTTCAAGGATCGAAGCGTGGACGTTGATGCTCTGAACGGAAGATGTCAGGATCTCAGTTATCTTTCGATCGTATTTTTTAAAGCTCCCGGCCACTTTTCTAAGCAGGTCCGTCTCGGTAATAATGCCGTGCATATGGCCGTCTTTCATTACGACAAGACAGGAGATTCGCCTCTCGGCCATCTTCTGGGCGGCCGCGAGGACACTTTGTTCAGAGTCAATGTTTGCCACATCGGCCGTCATGATGTCCCCCACACTTAGCCAGGTACGCGTGGAGATGAGTGAGTGCTTGGAAGAAGATTGTTTGAGACTTTCTTGGGATCGAGGGTCGAAAGAATCCATGATGTTGTTCTTTTCTGGTTGAAAGGCCGCCGGTATCGACTTGTGTCCGGTTGTGGGATGTTTCCATCCGTTGAAACCGACAACAAACGAGTTGTCTCTACGGCAACAAGCAACGAAGTTTCAGAAATAGCTTAACGGAGAAGAACCCAAACTCTCGAATAATGTAGCAAGGAAATGCGGGAAATCAAAGCTAATGATTCGCAGAAAAACAAGGAAGTCATGATCTTACTCCTGTCGCATCCGGGGTAGCTTTCTTACTCCCGCTCAAATTCCAGCCTTCCCATGATAGAATTTTGCGATTTTCCAATTATCCCTATGTACTAAAAGAGTTCCGAAAAATAATCTTGCGGCCCCTTTTTTTATGACATTTTGAACTGAGAATGCTAGATTCTTGCCAAACTTAGAATCTGCTCCCGCTCTCCCGGGGTGCATGAGGCTGAAGTTGTATTAAGAAAAATTCAAAGCATTAAGATGAAGTAATTGTAATGTTGAATTCATTCCACCGTAATGTATGAAAAGCTATATTTCAGCTCAGTCGTTAGGAATTGCTTTTGTCACGCACGACTAAAGTTATGTTGCTTCATAGCATTCATGACGTCCAGGCCAGACGAACATCGGCAGGGGGGGGTATCGAGAAGTTTTCGGCGGAGCACTGGTTGAAGCGCCTAATATGAAATCACGGGTGGCTTAGTCGAAAAAGGTTCCGTGATGGTCCGACTAAAGTCTTATATCTTTTGTGATGCATTTGGCGTAATCTATAAAAAATCGTTTTGGATACTAGTAAATCAATGGAAAGATATTTTTAATATGTCTATTCCTCTGGCAGAACAAAAAAAGAGTTCTAAGTCTCAGAGCCTCGTTTCTTCGCAGATCAAAGAAGAAAGGCTCCGTCTCATCGAACAAGAGGTTTGTTCCTATGGGGATACGGTTCACTATACGCAAAACCCCAGGATGTTCAGCCGCTGCGAGGGAAGTTATCTCTACGATATGGCCGGGAAGCCCTACCTGGATCTGCAGATGTGGTATTCAACGGTCAATCTTGGATACGCCAACCCGCGCATCAATGATGCCGCAAAACGACAAATCGACACTTTGCCGCAACTGGCCTGCCAGTATCTGCACCAAGAAAAGATCGAACTTGCGGAGATGATCGCTGAAAGCGTTCAGAAGAGCTTTGGCCTCAAGGGACGTGTGCATTTCAATGTCGGCGGGGCTCAAGCTGTTGAGGACGCGCTCAAACTTGTTCGTAAAACAACCGGTCGAAGTCGTATGTTTGCTTTCGAGGGGAGTTATCATGGCAGGACGCTCGGGGCATCATCGCTGACCGCTTCCTACCGCTACCGTGAGGCCTTTGGACCTTTTGCCGATCGTGCCGAATTTATTCCTTACCCTCACGCTTTTCGTTCTCCTTATCCGAATAATCCCGAAGCGGCCGAAGAGTATTTCATCCATCAATTCGAACGTAAGTTTGAGCATGAATGTACGGGAGCGTGGGACCCTAAGGCGAAGCGATGCGAATTCGGCGGTTTTTTTATCGAACCTGTTCAGGGAACGGGGGGGTACATCGTGCCTCCGAGAGGTTATTTTAAACGTCTCGCTAAAATTTGTCGCGATTATGGGATTTTGTTTGTAGACGACGAAGTGCAAATGGGCGTTTTCCGAACTGGGAAAATGTGGGCCCTCGAACACTTTGATGTGCAGCCGGATATCCTGATTTTTGCGAAGGCGATCACGAACGGGCTCAATCCATTATCCGGAATTTGGGCGCGCGAAGAATTGATTTCTCCTGCGAAGTTCGGCCCCGGTTCGACCCACTCAACCTATTCGTCTAATACGATCGGAACCGCGGCGGCGCTTGAGGTTATGAAAGTTTTAAGTGAGAAAAATTACGAACCCATCATTAACGCTAAATCAGAGCGTTTTATGCAACGGTTGAAAGCACTCCAGCGGAAGCATCCCGAAATGGGACATGTTGATGGACTTGGGTTGGCGTTGCGGGTCGAAATGTGCGAAGAGGACGGCATTACGCCCAATCGTGATTTGGCGAATAAGATATTTGCGGTGGGCATGGAAGAGAATCTTGAAATCGATGGCCGGTCTCTGGGGTTGGTTTTAAATATCGTGGGTTATCATAAGCACGTCATTGCCATCGCTCCTTCTCTTGAGATTACCGACGATGAAATTGATTTGGCTTGCAAGCTTTTGGATGTGGCCATCATACGCGCGAAAAATTCGTGAGTTGGTATGGCTGTTAAGTTCTGCTTGCGACTGCCCAAAGTTCCAAGCTCTCCCGATCTAGGAAACGGTCTTCAATTCGATGCGGTACCCTCCAAAGCAACGGTCATCTTAATCCATGGGCTGACCGGAACTCCGAAAGAGGTTAAATTTCTCGCCACTCACTTGCAGCGTAACGGTTATTCGGTCATTTGTCCCCGTTTGGCCCGCCACGGCGAGCCCATGCACATCCTGAAGTATGGCAAATGGCATGAATTCTATAAAACCGTCAAAGATGTTTTGGCGAAAATCCCGAAAGAAGACACCATTTTCGTCGGGGGACTTTCCATGGGCGCATTACTTGGACTTTTGCTTGCCGAGGAATTTCCCGACCGGGTTTCGGGCGCCGTTTGTTTCTCGCCAACCCTCTTCTACGACGGATGGAACGTTCCTTGGAGTCGCCATCTATTGCCGCTTGCTTATTACACGCCCATTCGCTATTTTGCCTATCACAAGGAAGAGCCACCCTATGGAATCAAGAATGAACGCATTCGCCGGCGAGTTCATAAGTATTATGAGAAAGCTATGATCCACGACGCATCGGAAGTTTCAAAATATGGCTATCCCTATTTTCCGGTGACTTTATATTGCGAGCTAAGAAAAGTGATCAACCGCGTGAAGGGTAGACTTCCGAGGGTGAAGGCTCCCGTGCTGATGGTCCAAGCCTATGAAGATGATATGACCAGCATCAAAAATTCGAAATACATTTATGATCGCGTCGGATCTTTAAAGAAAGAGATCATGTACTTGTATGATTCTTATCACGTGATCACGGCCGATCAAGAAAGGGAAAAAGCAGCTCAGAAAATGGTGGATTTCTTTAATGAGTGCCTGCCTCTTTCGGATCAAGCCGTGTTGCCTGCATGCCACGGGAGACAAGGGGCGTTCTAATGGCCTTCCTTAATAAACCGATCATTTTTTTTGATTTCGACAATACGATCACATGCGTGGATGTGTTAGGTGCCGTCATCGAAAGATTTTCGATCAATAACGATTGGAAACCCGCTGAGGTTGCCTGGCGGTCCGGGCAAATAGGATCTCGCGAGTGCCTAGAAATTCAGCTAAAAGGGGTTCGCGTCAAACGGGAAGATTTGATCCGATTGATCACCAATATTCCCATCGATCATTCCTTCGTGAAACTTCTTGGATATCTGAACCAAAATCAGATACCGTCCATGATCGTTAGCGATAGCTTCTCATGGCTTATTCAGACCGTTTTGAATCACCATGGCATTCCGGACATTCCTGTCTTTGCCAATCGTTTGGAATTTGAGCGCGACAGGCTAATTCCTTCCTTTCCTTTTCTCTCGCCGGATTGCCCCAAATGTGCGCATTGTAAAAAAATTCATCTTCTGAAAAACGCGGGTAAAACCCGGATTTACGTAGGCGACGGGATGTCGGATGTTTGTCCGGCGATGGAGGCGGAAATTGTATTTGCAAAGAGTGACTTGGCGCAATATCTCGAGCGTGAAGGGAAGTCCTATTTTCCGTTTCAGGGGTTGGAAACTGTCCACGATTTTTTCTTAAACCGATCCGCTATTTAAAAAACACACGCCGAGCCTTTCAAATTTTCTCCAGATCTCATTCCCGGCCGGTCTACTTGCGGAGCCTTTACCTCGGGATATTTTCTTTTGCGGATTTCCCGGGTCTTTGGCGTACGCTGGGAAGGTTTGTCTCTCTTAACTTGAAAAATTTCTTTCTTGACCTGCATGGGCAGCCGATGGGCGTATCAGAACGTCCGATCCATTGAACAGTGCAGGTTCGCTTCGTGATAACGGCCCCAAAACTTATAATCTTCCTTTCTCAGAATGCCAAACTCCTTGCAAAGAGGAGTGATTTTTCAATCAGCAATACCCGTCCGACAGATTTCATGGGTGGCCGCGAGAACATTCTCTCTTAGGACATGGTCCACTCCGTTATGCCAGCATTCCCCAAAAGTCCTACCGATGTTTCCAGCATATGGTGTAACCTATGTCTCAGATTGCCCAAGCAACGGGTGGGTGAAAACCATCCGCTGTTTTATTTGAGGATGGCAATTCTAACAGGCTATTTTGGCGTGAAGTTCCCGTGGAGTGGATCCTTTTTAAAAACTCATTTGATCATGAAAGCTACTTTCAGCCGCGTAGTCTCAGAATAATCCTGGAAATGATGAATGAATCTTCAAGAAAGAAGTTGGGGCTTTGTGCAATCGCGGAATGGAACAATGACAGACGATAACTCCATTTTGAGTAAACATTCAAAGTTTCTTTTAGTCGGAATTATTCTGCTCGGAGTGGTTCTTCGGATGCAGGGGTTAACACGAAGCTTTTGGTATGACGAAGTGGGGTATTCAACGCTTGTGGGGTTTCGAACCTTGTTCGGGGGGATGTGGAATCGGATTTGGGAGGACCCCGCGGCACCTTTTTATCCACTCCTGATGTCTTTTTGGGTCCGACTGTTTGGCGACTCCGAACTTTCCGTGAGAATGCTTCCTTTTCTTTGCGGCATTTTATCGATCGTGTTGATTTACCTTGTCGCATTAAAATTGACAGATCGACTGAGCGCGATGATCGCTTCATTTTTGTTAGCCCTCTCGCCTGTTCATGTTTGGTACTCTCGTGAAGCCGTGCCTTACTCGATGCTTTTATTGCTCGCCTTGATGAGTGTTTACTCATTTTACAAAATCAAAGAAAAAGGTCGCATTGGGGGTTGGTGCGCGGTTTACTTTCTTTCTCTGCTCATCGCGGTTTTTACGCATTGGTTCGTTATTGTTCTTGTCGTAGTGTTTTCATGCCTGGTGTTGTCCGAAAAGAACAAGCGCGTGAAATTCCTGGTTTGGGGTTTGAATTCTTCTATTTTTATTTTCCCGCTTTGTTTTTTAATCGTTAAATCGAAGATTACGCTTGTCCCGATTTTGTCGGGAGCCTTTTTTTTAAGAGCATTTACACCTTTTGAGGGATGGATGCTTTTTTTTAACTGGTTTTCAATGGGCAACGCCATTTGGCCGATCAACCCTTATTCGCACGAACAACTGAAGAGTCTGCTGGGGCAGCCTTATTTGCTTTTTTCGCAGTTTTTCTTCGCGTATCTTTTCACGAAGGGCCTTATTGCTCAAGTCAGGGAGACCAGGAGAATCGATTTGTGCCTTTACCTTTTTGCGCTGCCTCTGACTCTGATCCTCTTATCGCTTCAATGGCCTCATCTTTACATAGAACGTTATGCTTTGATTCTTTTGCCGTTCTTTTATATCGCTGTAGGCAAAGGAGCGACTCACTTTAAGCGTCGGTGGCTCCGTTTTTCCGCTTACACCCTGTTGGCGATTTTGGGTGCGGCCGCGATGGATGGAAGTTTGAGTTGTGGTTCGAAGGAAATTTGGTCGGTGTATAAACCCAATGAAGATTGGCGCTCAGCCGTCGACTATTTTGATAAAGACCAGTCCGTGGAAGGGGATCCTGTTGTCGTTCTCACGACCGCGTCCGCTATCAGCCTTCGTTACCATCAGGAACAGTTTAAAAAATCAAAAAAGAAATTTCCTGATTTGCGTATTTTCAGATATCGCAAAGGAAGTCTTTACTCCCTTGTCCGAAGACAGAAGACGAAGGTTTTTTATTTAATCGAAGATGTTTATTGGAAAATGAATTTTGATGCCCTCAAAAAAGCGGCGGATAGTGATGCCCGTTTTGAGTTTTTAACAAAAACTACTTTAAGCGGGCTGAGGATTTTTAAATACCATGTTAAATCTCTGGATATGCGGCCGAATTAGACGGGAAAGGCTTTTTGATCTTCCGTGAGCATTCTCTCCATTTTGTCTGCCAAGAGTTATGCCGACCTCGATAAGCCTTGTCTTCTTAGGGCAAGTGCGCGCGTGCGGCTGATTTCTTGGCATTCTTGATATGATCCCCTGGAACGCTTCTGCATCGGCACCTTTGTCCCTGAAGATTCTGTTACTTTTCGGATGCCTTCTTTGCAGCTTCCCATTCGATGGGTCGGCCAAGGAAGTGATCCGTGTTTATTATGAGCACGCAGTACCTTGCTTTAAAAATCCACATTCTCCGGATACCCTAAGTAAAGACGTACCGAAGATGCACCTGTACACTATCTTGCTTCGCGCCTTGAAAGGAATCACCTTGAGACGGTGCAAAACGGACTACGGCCTGTTGGGATGGGCAAGCACGAAATGCACCTATGGCATTTTCCCCGTCTATCGGTCCGTGCGCCTGCTTATTGACTCTTTCGAATGTGAGCCGGCTGAGGCGTGTCGTTCTTTCAGAAAGTATTTCGAATCCGAGGATCCGAATATTATTCGCCTTGATTATCACGGATATGATGGAACCTCGGGCAATTTTGATTCAGGTAGATCCGATGATCAAAAGTTCGAGATCTCCGACTTTCCACGAATGCCGAAAACCCTTCGCCTGATCGTAAGGGAAGATATAAAAGAAAGTCCGCGTCATTTCAAGATTGAGTTCGATCCCGACCCCCAATCCTTCAAAAAGGAAGAAACGAGGGTTCGGGGTAGTGTATGGCAGGCAGCGGTCATTGAATTTGATCCCGCGAACGTCCTGGACCGACAGCCTGCTGAAGAGCCTGTGCAAAACAAATGACCAGCCGGTCTGCTGGCGCAGCCCCCTCCCTGAAGCATTTCCACGGCGCGGCTATTCGTGGTTGAGATGTGCGCGCCGCACCGGAGTGATATCTTGTTTGATTACCTCAAGACCTTTTCTGGTTCATCAAACGTTGCTCAGTCCTTCTGAGGATGCAGTCGAAAATCAGATCTGCCGAGGGCTTGGTCGAGTCGACATGCGTGTTGTGAAATTGCAGAAAGCGGGAGCGTCTCACGTGGGGTACGTGCGGCCGATGGTTCCCATCGCAATTAAAAGGCTCACAGCTTATCCGCTGTGAGCTTTTTTATTGCCCGTTGGGTTTCGCGTGATCTTTTGCTTAGAATGTGACTAATCTCATGTCCTGAGGCAGCCGATAACTAAGGCGTGGTGTGGATCGGGAATCATTAACGTTGGTATTCGACTTTGAAATGATACAAACGTATTCCAATTAGACCAATCTTTTGGGAGGAAAAATGAAAAAACTGATTGTATTTGTAGGCGCGTCGCTGCTCATTGCGCACTGTTCCATTGGGTCAGCCCTAGCCGCTTCCGTTGGTCCCACGAGCGATGTGGCGACACCCGAGGGAGGCCTTTTGGAGATCCCGAAGATTGGGAAGAGCCCTTTGAAGGCAAGTTTTGTTTACGATTACGAGAACCGTGATTTGAGGCCCAAGACAGGTGATCCTAAAGCTCATGTGCACTGGTTCCTCGCAAAGATCTCCTGCGACATCATGGATCGGGTGGAGCCTTATATCGAACTTGGTAGTGCGAAGATGGCAGCGCGTGCACCGGTCGGAGCAACCCGGGATTCTTTTGAATATGGGGCTAGTTTTGCTTGGGGCCTCGGGGCGAAAGTAATTCTTTTCAAACAGAAGGTTTTCTCGAGTCAAGCTAAGGACCTGCAGATTTTTTCTGATTCGAAGTTCCGTCGAACACGAACTCAACTGGACAAGTTTATAGGCCAGGACATAACAGACGGAGTCGTAAATGCAACATGGTTAGAATGGCAAACTGCCCTGGGCGTGTCTCAGGAATTCAAACTCAGTAAGGATTTTACAGTGACTCCCTACTTCGGGGGTAAGTATTCAGACATGGATGCCATTTCAAAAGGCGCTGCTTTTACCGCATCGGGATCGGGAATCAATGGTAAATCGAGAGATCAAAGCCAATATAAATTCGGGCCATTCGTCGGCATGGATATCGGGATCGGGAAATTCGTGAGCCTTTCTGTGGAAGGACGATTTGTTGATGAAAATTCAGTTTCTGCCGGGATCACATTGCGAATCTAAGAGAGTTGGGGTTCGAGCGGTTGGGGATGAGGCTGTTTAAGGGCAATAAAAGGTATGAGCAATAGGGTGGAAATTGATACAAAGAAAACCTTGCAAAGACTTATCGGAATGGGGAACGACGAGGAAATGGATTATCCCCAGATTGCTGCCAATATAAATAATGGGAGGCGCATGTGAGAACATCGGCTTTTATTGTGGCATGTTTGATGTTGCCTTTCTTTAGCGCTGGGTGTGTCAACATGGATACATGGAACAAAGAATCCCAAGTGGCGCTCAACACCAATCTCAATGCATGCGTTGCTCAGGGGATGACAAAAAGCGAACTGATCATGCAGGTGGGGCAACCGACAGCCAAAGAAGTGGTCGAAGATGGCGGCGAAATATGGATTTATGATGTAGTGGATCGCGGCGATACTACGACAACGGGGCAAATGGGGGCGTTCGGGACATTCGCCGCAACCTCCACTACAAGCGAGGAAAAGAGTAAGGTCACGGTGCGTTTCAATAAGAAGGGCGAAATGGTCGCGATTGCAACGTCGGGGCCTGCCAGGGGGCAATTCCGGTTCTTGCATCCTCCTCAGCGGTAGCGAGTCAGTTGAGAGTAGGGGGGGGGAAGGGGTGCGCGTGGTCGAAGGTCCCAATCCTTTTGCCCCGATTTTGTTCTTTTTGCAGATAAAAGGCTTACAGCGAAGCCGTTGTAAGCGTTTTTATCGCTTTCTTTTTTCGCGAGGTTTTTTTTCTTGGATTTCATCAATATCAGATTTGGAGTTGTCGATAACTAGCACTGTGTCAATGAGATGGCTGTGGGTGCACGGTATAGCATAGTCGCTCCATCCGATTTTTTATCGGGGAAAAGGGAGGCGGTGTGTTGAAAGAAGAGATCCGGAAGGCCATCGCGGACCTGCCATTAACCCTTAAAGAAGAAAAAAATATTTTTATTCTGGACGGCCTTCTTGCCGAGCGGAAGGCGTTTTTGAGCAGCAAGAAAATTACCTACCTTGCCCGGTTCCGTTTCGATGAATCCAAAAAAGAACTTCGCTTTACGGAGATGCTCAAGGAGAGCGGATCCGGATTATCCATGGGAAACGTTGACGACACGCCCGGTTTTGGATTTAAGACGGAAACCTATAAAACCGGTTGGGGGAAGCCCCGGGAAGGCACGATCGAAGAGCAGTCCGCGCTCTTCGGGAAAAACTACGCTTACCAATTCGATTATGCTTGCATCCGACAAAAGATCGAAGCCCTGGCGGTTGCCATGGGTTACACCTTTCATTACTCACTTCTCGGAGTTTAAATCATGAAAGTTCCCAAAACGATCCCGTTTTTTTTCGCCGCAATAGTATGTTTTTTTATGATCCTGCCGCCGGGTTTTTCTAGTTTTTTGGATAAAGCGGTACAGGTGCTGAAAACTGCCACCTCGGGTACGCCTCCAGACGCTTCCAAGTCTTTTATTGAAACGAGCGTTCCAGAAGTCAAAGTGCGGGGGGTTATCGGAGAGAATACCCAGGACGCGAGCTTCAGCGTTAGAAATACCGGAGCGGGCACGCTCAATTTTACGGTCAAGTCAACGATGTCCTGGCTCGAAGTGATCCCGGAACAGGGAACTTCCTCGGCCGGATCGGAGCAGAAGATCAACCTTCGCTTCAAGACCGCGGATCTTAAAGAGGGGAATTATGTGGCGCCGGTCGTGATCGAAGATGCGAACGCCCAGAACAGTCCCCGTACCGTGCTTGTGCGGCTGGAGATGCTTCCCGGAGCCGTGCTCGCGCTGGATCAAAAACAGTTGAGTGCAAAATTCCGTCAAGGAGAAAACGCGAGCGATCAGACGTTCATGATCCAGAACCTGGGAGCCGGGATGTTGAATTATTCGCTTCGCTTGGCTTTCTCGGCGGACGATGGGAGTGCGTGGATGGCAGCGGAACCTGCGAATGGGCAGATCTCCGGCAATCAGTCCGCTTCCGCAACAATCAAGATGAAAACTTCCGCGATGTCCGCCGGAGCTCACGTTGCTACGATCACGGTAACTGCTCCGGGCGCAGAGAACAGTCCGCAAAATATCCAGGTAACGGCTTTTGTGATGACGAACGATGTTCTTTCGCTAAGCGCCCAGGAATTGTCCGCTGAGGGAGTAAAGGGAAAACCGGTCAATCCTCAGATCCTCCGCGTTGTAAACACAAGTTCTTCCGTTGTTACGATTAAAGCTACAGCAAAAGATCCCTGGTTTTCTGTGATGCCCGCCTCGAAGACGCTGCAGGGGGGAGAGGAGGTCGTTCTCACGATCAACTATGAAACAAAACAGCTTCAACCCGGCGAGCAGACCAGTGAAATCGTGATCACGGACGAAGCCGCGAAAACTTTGAAGAAGATCCCAGTCAAGTTCAAGCTTACCGTGCCGCCGGTGATAGCGATCGATGCGGAAAAACTGGATTTCAAGGCCAAAGCCGGAAAAGCTCTCGAAGGAAGCGGCAATTTTGTCATCAAAAACGACGGTGACGGAACATTGAATTTCCAATGCGTCAAAGACGCTCCGTGGCTGGAGCTCGGCACTGTTTCCGGAAAGCTCGAAAAAGGTGATTCGGCGCAGATCGATATAAAGGTCCATACTTCCGGCCTCCCGGTTGGCGAACATCTGGCCACGATCCAGGTCACGGATCCCAACGCCGAGAACAGCCCGCAGAAACTTCCAGTGAAATTGATCATTGTTGCAGGAGGAGCCTTGTCTTTGGATATGGCCAAGTTTCAAGTCGAAGCTAAAAAGGGAGAAACGGTCCCGACGAAAATTCTTGTGCTGAGAAATTCCGGCAATGAAACCGTTTCGTACAAGATCAGCTCGGATGTTCCATGGATGGAAGTTCCTGCCGTGGGCCAGGTCAATGCCGGACAGCAGCAGACGATCGAAGTCGCGTTCAAGCCCGGGGACCTTCCGGCCGGACCGCAGCCCGGGCGTATTGTAATTGAATACGGTGAAAAGCAAACGCTGACGGTTGAAGCTGTTTTAGTTCTTAAGGAAGAAAAAAAAATAATTTTTGTGCCGGCACAGCTGGCGTTTGCTGGAACACGCGGCCGCGTAGTCCAACCCCAAACATTTGAAATGCTGTATCAAGGAAGCAAGAACCTGGAATATCAATGGAAGGCTTCCGAAAAATGGGTGACCGTTAATTCCGAAAAGGGATCCATTGCCCCGGGCCAAAAATTGAAAGCAACGGTTTCCTGTGATCTTGCGATGCTGGAGCTCGGCGATTACCAGGCTGCATTGCAAGTGATCGACATTCAAACAGGGAATGCGGCTCAGTCGTTTCCGGTGTCACTCAAAGTCGGAAAAACTACCGGAAAGCCCGGGCAAGAAGTCGTCGAAGATTTCACTTTTGATATGTCCGGAAAAACATGGGAGAACCGTGACCCGGTTGTTGATGCAAATTTATTTGAAGGTTATCGCGTCCCTAATGTGCTGAAAAATTTCGTTATACCTGGCAAGTCCAAAATCCAGTCGACTGGTGCGGAAGACACTTATGATGGAGTGGCGGACATCGACTATACCGTACAAGAAATAGCTCCCAAAACAATTGCAGTGACCACATGGAACGCGAGCGTATTAGTCCATTTTTACAGTCCGAGAGCCCTATGGGGCCACATGGATAAACACGATTACGACGAAGCGACGGGAGGGCATCATTTAGCGAACGATTGGAAAAAGCCTGTTTTTATAGGGTCTGCGCCGCTTCCCGCTGAAGAAAGTCAGGTGTTTCAGTGGACGGCTACCAATTACAATGGGAAAGAACATTTTTGTTATATCCGGAATAATGGGATCGTGGCCCGGATCAGGATCGATGAGAGTCCTAAACTATACCAAGAAGCTCACAATGGGCAGTCTTTCGACCCTAATAAAACAGTGTACGAGCCTCTTCAGAAGGCCATGCAGACCGAGGATTGGAAAAAGATCTTTCGATCGGATAACCCCCATTATGACCGGTTACCAAATTCTCTTAAGCCGCTCGTTAAAAATATCGGATACATCAGGGCGGATGACATCAACCTTCAAGTGAGAGGCTTTGACGGCGCCTCCCCGGAAATGGAGCTTCGCTATTCGGCCCGCAGTTTGCCGCTTTTTAATGCGGCGTCCGGCTGGAAAAAGGATAGTTATGTGCTCCATTTCGATATTTCTTTTCGAGCCCCAGGAAAAGAAAGCGAAGAAAGAATCGAAAAAGAGATCGGCTGGCAGATTGATGATTGGCGCAAAACGGACACGTATTTTGAAACCAACATCAATAACAATCCCGGACTCGGGGACAGTGGTGCCATTGCCACGTTTGTTGACCCTGGGACCCGCGGTACTTGGCCGCATAGGCAGTTATCGGGTGTGAGGTGGGCCATTCGCTTCAAGAATGTTTATTTTCGGTGTGAATATAATCCCGATGTCGTTGATAGGGTAAGTGTCCTTGAGATGACCCCAGGAGCAGAAGAACAAATTATGGCGGTGTTCAACGAATTGAAAAATATGGACACTTCCGTATTTTTTAAATCAGCTGCTTCTTCGGAAGCGCAAAAAACATTAGCCGATGAAATGTCTGAGCCCGAGGCTGATGTGCCGCCGCCGCTGACTTTGGCGGAAGATTTTTGGAATCCGGAACCTGACAATAGCGAAAAATTACCGCCGATTACGTTACAAGGCGGTCCTTCGCAGCCTCAGGCCGCTGCACCAGTCCCAACCGGTCCGCAATCCGGAGACAGGAATGAGCAGGGGCTTGTCTGGTCGCCCGTGGCCGGCGGAGGATGGGTGAAGCCCGAGATTTATGAGACCGACTTTGCAATGATCCAGGAAGGGAAAGTGTATACGGATCAATGGGGATGGGTCAGCGAAAGCGAAGCCAAAGAAAGGGATGCGAACTACCAGAAGTTCCAGGCCGCCAATCAGGCCTCGGACCAGAAACGCCAGGCTGAACTCAAACAAATGTCCGAAGATATCCGAAAGACAAAACAGGAGATAAGGGAAGCGGAGACAAGGCGTGCGCAGACTGCGGCCCTTCGCAAAAAAGAGGATGAGCTCCGTGACAAGCTGAACGGGCTTGAAAAGGATATGGACCAGGCCGCGCGCGATTCGCGCTGGTATTCCCGGTCGACCATGACGGCTACGGCCCAGATGACCGCCCGTGAGATCGTGACGGGTGAAGATGCCGAAGGAGGGATGTCGATCAAATCGATGGCCGCGCGGATGCTTATTGGGGGTGCAACGCTGGGATGGTCGGAAGTCGCGTATACCGGAGCAGGCGCCGGTTATACCATGGTCGATAATCTCCGAAAGGGTCGGTCGATCATGGACTCTGCTGCTATTACGGCTCTTACGATGATCGGACAGGAGGCCGGCGGACAGATGGCCTCGGGTCTTTTCACGTGGGCGGGCGGCGCGGCATCCCGAGGGGTTCGGAAGGCGCTCGGCATGGCCCCTGAGGTTGGGACAGAAGGCTTGAGTAAAGAACTTGTTAGAAAAAAGATGGCAATTCAAAAAGCCTTGGGCATTAAAGACGAAGCGACGCAAGCCAAGGCGATCAAAGAGCTTTTCCCGGGCGCGGGAAGGGGCGAAATGATACAACTCGAGGGTCTGGGCCAGCTTGGAAAAAATGAAGTGAAAAAGATAAATAGCGTGATCAACAAAGAAGTCAACGAGGCCTTTGATGAGGGCATGAAGAAAACGATAAAGGAGTTCCAGGGAAAAGAAGGCGTGCAGATCAAAGAAGTGATGGCGGGAGACAGCGGTTCAAGCGCTACCGGCAGGGTCGCCTCGATCAATACGGACGCGGATTTTACAGTGCGTCCGAATTTCGAAGAATCGACCTTAAAGGTTTACGCCGACAAATATCATGGCGGGGATCTCATGAAGGCCGACAGGGAGCTCTGTAAAAAACTCGCAGAGGCTCAAGAATCTTTTATGGATACGAGCCTGAGGGCCAGGGGTCTGAGTGCTCACGATGTGCGATCCCAGATTTATAACGGCTCTGGGCTGTCGGCTGGCCCAGGCGATGCTTATGCAAGGGGATTCGTAGAGACACGGCAGGCTGTTCAGGGGAAGACAAAGTTTTTCAAAGTGGAGGAAGGTGAGATTAAATCTTACAAGACCTCCGGGCAGGCGATGACGGACCAGGACCTTCTTATCCGGAAAGATCTTCTTGAAAAGGAGATCAAGAGGCTTGACGAATCGATGCCGGGCGCAAGCCCCCGTGAGGCCCACTCCGTAGCGGCGAAGAAACAAAGTCTTGAGAAAGAGCTGACTGAGCTTGCCGGAGAAGATTCTCCCAAGGTTAAGCCTGGAGAAGCAGAAAGTATCATGAAAAAGCAAAAAGAGGCCCTTTCCAAAACGGATGAACTTACGGCTGAAAAAGCGTCCAAGGCTCTTGAGAGGGCCGATAAAGCGCTTGCTCTTCAAGAGGCCGCTAAAAATCTGGAGATCCTAAAGAAAGGTGGCAAGGTAGCGGATCTCGACAAGATCGCCAGGATCGACCCCGCACTTTTGGAGAAGGCCAGACTTATTCGTGCGAATCCTCAACAAGTGAAGCAGATATTGGGTGGCCTGAGCGAAGATGAATTCATCATGCAGGTTGATGCCGCGGCCGGGGAAGCCAGTCGGAAGATCAAAGGGAATTAAAAAAGAACATCGTTCGGATGTGTAGAAATTTACGAATATCAGCTCAATATGCTGACCTTCCCATTAATTGAAAACCTCTTCCAATTGTTCTTGGCCAGGCTACGGCCAACTTTGATGCTTTTCCGGGATCTTTTGCTTAGAATGTGCCTAATCTCATGTTCTGAGGCAGCCGATAACTAGGGCGTGATCGTGTGTCCGAGAGGCGTGGTTTCGAAAGATAAAGGGTTGGATTGAATGCTGGCACAAATCGAAAGAACGAATATATCCCCAGGACTTTCCCAAGAGTCTTTCTCTAAGGCTCTTTTTTGGGCGCTTGCCGGAGTGGCGCTTATATTCATGCTTTTCATCTCGCGGGATTTCGGAATCACCTGGGATGACTGGATCAGCGACCACTACGGGAGGCTTGTGCTTCGCTTTCTTGCCACGGGAGGGGCGGCGAAAGAGTGTTTTGTTTTCTTCGGCGTCCAATATCTCTATGGGGCTCTTTTCGATGCCATGGCGAATCTTCTCTACGGCCTCTGGCATCATAACCTTTCCCAAATGATCTTCTCCAACCCTCCGTTCGAGCTCTACCTGCCATATTATTATGAATCCCGGCATTTTCTTAACGCTTGCTTTGGGTGGTCTGCCATGCTATTCGCGGGACTTCTGGCCAAGGAACTGGCCGGATGGCGGGCGGCATCTCTGACCTTTTTGTTCCTGATCGTCACGCCTTGTTTCCTAGGGCACTCGATGAATAATCCCAAGGACATACCGTTTGCCGCCGCGTATATTTTTTCTATCTACGGCATGACACGCTTTTTAAAAGCTTGGCCCCGACCCTCCTTCGCAGCCGCTTCCGTGCTTGCCCTCGGGATCGCGATAGCGGTCAATATCCGGGCTAGCGCGGCATTCATTCTCTTCTGCTTCTTGTTTTTCTTTCTCTTTGTATCGTGGCTTCTAGGTGTCCTGAGGCAGAAGGAATTCCGTGTGCCGCGGAATACCTTTCTGAAAGTCCTGTGGGTCCTTGGAGCCGGTTATTTTCTGGGATTTATCTTTTGGCCTTACGGATTGATCGATCCGATACACCACCCGTTGAAGGGGCTTGAGGAACTTTCTTACTTCCGGGCCGCCGTCCAGGGATCCATGCTCTTCAACGGTCAGACAGTCTGGCTGAACGCAGCTCCCTGGTTTTATATCCCCGTTTGGATGCTGATCACCATTCCTTTGTTCGTACAGGCGGGATTAGTGCTGTCGGCGATCCGTTTCGGTTCTGTTTTGAAAAAGATCCCGGGCCGTTATTTGCTGCTGATCCTTATGGTGACGGTCCTCCCGGTTATTTACGCGATGCTCCGGAGATCGATCCTTTATGATAGCTGGCGTCATTTTCTTTTTATTTACCCGACGCTTGTGATCCTGTCGGTGCTGGGATGGCAGGAGCTTTTCGCGTGGTTCAAGACCCGGCGGGAGAAGATCCTCGGAGGGTTGCTGCTTATGGTGTTCGCGGTGGAGCCGGTGGGGTGGATGGTGAGGAATCATCCGAATGAATACGTTTATTTTAATCCTTGGGTGGGCGGGATACGGGGTGCTTATGGGCGCTATGAGACTGATTATTGGGGGAATGGTTTGAAGCAAGCGGCGCAGTGGCTGGCAAGCGATTGTCAGAAACAAGGAGGGACCGGACCGGTCCGTATTGCCTCGGACGGAGAACCCCCCCAAGTGGCCTATTATCTATTGCGCGGGCTCGCCGGAAGGTATGTTCTGAGTCATTCCAAGGACGACGCAGATTATGTGATCAAACTTTCGAGATATCTTTCTCCCGAAGATTTTCGTCAGGGGCGGTGGCCGCCGCCTGGGACGGTGCACACGGTCACGGTGGATGGGGTTCCTATCTGCGCCGTAGTAAAAGTGAAAAAATATGGCAAAGCTGTGCCCACGACTTGAAAGGTTCATCATTCCGAAATAGGGGATCGCGGATTCTTGTTACAAGATCAGGCCCTTTCGTACAAGGAGTTATTTAGGGTTCCCGATTTATAAGGGCAACGGCTGTTGATTTTAAAGGATGAGTGGCCTACGATGCCCCACATGACGCATATCTCGGCGCTTTGTTGCATGCTTTTTGCCTATCTGCTTCTTGGCGTTTCCTATTACGGTTGGGGGCGAGTCGCCGCGTTCTGCTTAGGTGTTTCGAATGAAAAGCCTGAATCCTTCGCACTTCCCGTTTGGCTGGGTTGGGCTTTCACGCTTTTGCTATTTCAGATAGCGCATTTTTTCTTCTCCCTCACAGCTTATGTTTCCATCCCTGTGTTTGCCTTGGGCTTTGTTTTTGCGATCCTTCAGACTCGGCCGGGCGTGCGGAGTTATTTTGTTAGCCAGGGGGAGCTGATCTTGCTCGCGATTGGCGTGGTCTTGTTTCTGGGGGTTGCCGTTTGGATTGCTTCGAGATCCATGCTGCCCCCGACGCACTGGGATCTGGGGCTGTATTACTTGAATACGATCCGTTGGATCAACACTTACCCGATCGTTCCCGGACTTGGCAACCTTCATGGGAGACTGGCTTTCAATCACTCATTTTTCACGTATGTTGCCGCGCTCAACTTATATCCCTACTTTGGACACGGATGTTCACTCGCCAATAGCTTCCTTTTCCTGATTGTTTTGGCAACCCTTTTTCCCTCTGTCGCGTCCGTCATCCGTCAGCCATCACGGCTCATGCTAGAACATCCTTTCCGGTATATTTCGGATCTTTTCTTGCTGCCGATCCTTGTGTTTATTGCGTTGTTCTCAGACGGGATCGCTTCAGCGACGGCGGATCTGGCCTCGGCGCTTCTGCAATTGACTATGTTTATCCTGCTTGCCCACGGGATCGCCGAATGGCTCCAGGGACAAAAAGCTCAGCGCTATCGAGCGACGGTTCTCGTCGTCTTGGCCGCGACGGCTGTGACGGTAAAACTGAGCAATCTGGCTTTTTCCTCAGTGATCCTCGGTTTTACTTCTGCCTACGCGTGGAGAACATCACACCCTTCTTCCTTGAAAGGCGTTTTTCGTTTCCTTATGCCTGCGGTTCTCGCGATCCCGGTCTGGTGCCTGAGAGGTATTATCCTTTCCGGAGTGCCGCTTTTTCCATCCACGATCGGTTGGGTGGCTGTTGATTGGGCCGTGCCCAAAGAGAAAATCATAGATACAGCCAATTGGGTCTATAGTTGGGCCCGGATGCCGAGGGTCCCCTGGCAGGATGTCCTGAGCAGTTGGGCATGGCTGAACCCCTGGCTTCACAGAATAGCGAAGTATCACAGGATCGACGTGATTTATCCCGTTCTGTGGACCGCTTCCTTTTGCCTGATCGCTGCGGGTGTGGCCCGTCTCACAAAAGCGAGGCGGCCGTATGATCTGGAATGGGCCATTTTGCTTCCTCCCGTGGCATCCCTGGTCTATTGGTTCTTTACCGCCCCTGACCCAAGGTTTTCTGCCGCGTGTTTTTTTCTGGCTGCAATAAGTTCGATCCTTTTATT
>Ga0114951_10001715_pt1 | contig 26290 bp, 19 predicted proteins | sample AM7aDNAmetaG_FD_88677 | JGI IMG/M metagenome (GOLD analysis project Ga0114951, IMG submission 88677) | Freshwater microbial communities from Finland to study Microbial Dark Matter (Phase II) - AM7a DNA metaG | ecosystem: Environmental > Aquatic > Freshwater > Lake | place: Finland: Lake Alinen... | reverse complement strand
GGAGTTGCAAACAGATAAAATAAAAACACCGACAAAACTATTGGTCGAAATTTGATCAGCTTGTCCCACGGATTTTAGCTGTTCACTTGGATGTCAATTTTAAGTCCGACAGACTCCTAGTAATAATTATGCCCACACCAAAATTGATGCCAGAGGCATACTATGTGGCTATGCTTCATCGCGAAACTTCTGCTACTAACGATGCCTTGACACGCATAATCACATTGGAAAAAAGTATTGGTGATGATGGACTGCCATTCACATGCCTTTGCGAATGGGGGAGAAATCGATCGCATTTTTTATATGGACGCGGTCCAGAACCCTCTCTGGATAACTTTATGAATTCGGTTAAATTATTGCTGGCTAAGTTACCCCTAGAAAAAAAGGGTTAATTAATACAGGAAGAGGTAATCTATAATAAGCACTTGAATTTTGAGGTCAAATCTATATTGTGATATTTGATAGCCCGGATAGACTTGAAAACATGTCGGACAAGTAAGAGAAAATATTTATAAGCTTAATACTTAATGGCTATGAGCGAAGCGACTAATACAAATATCCTAATCATTGTTCCAGTTGTTTCAGGGCTTTTTGCTCTTCTTGGCGGCTTTTTCGGTACTTGGCTTGCTCGCCGCACGGAATATGAAAAGTGGTTGCGTCAAGAACGAAGCGCCGCTTTTGCCGAATTTTTGAAACAACTTCACACGGTAAGGGAAAAGGCCATTGATGCCACATATGCCCCTGACCTTTCGGAACAGCAGCGCGACATGAAGGTAACAGAACTTTTTGTTGGGCTTAATGGACAGGAAAATATTGTCCGCCTCTATTTGAAACCAACAGATCGAGAGAAGTTTTCAAAACTCAAACATGACCTTTGGCTCTTACATGGTCCACGCGCTGAGCAGTCTCAAAGAATCCAGAAGGTTGACAGTTTGTTGTCGGAAATCCAATCAATTTTTGAGAAAACAATTCATGATTGAAAACTTATAGGATGAGCGTATGTTTAAGATTATTCAGGCAAAGGCTTTAGAGAATTACAGGCTTTGGCTGAAATATTCCGATGGTACGGAAGGGGAAGTTGACCTCTCACATCTTGCAGGCAAAGGAGTATTTGCAGCTTGGAAGGACTATGCTGTTTTTAAAAAAGTCAGCATAGGCACATCTGGTGAATTGCTATGGGATAATGCCCTTGATCTCTGCCCGGATGCTCTGTATCTGCAGTTGACAGGAAAAGCACCAGAAGAGCTTTTAGCAAAAGAAAAGCAAATGCACTATAGTAATATGTACAAAGAAATATGGGGGTACAACCATGATATCGTCCGACATTGAAAAAACGATAAAAGATTGCGCGCGCGCATTTGATGTTCGTGCTGTGTGGCTTTTCGGGTCGGCTATGGAGGAAGGCGCTGAAGCCCGAGATATTGATCTGGCGGTGGACGGTATCGCGCCCGAAAAATTTTTTAAGTTTTACGCCGAGCTTTATATGGCTCTTCCCAAGCCGGTTGATCTTGTGGATTTGTCTCAAGGTATGCCAATAGCAGCGCTTGTGCGTGAAAAGGGGGTCTGTATTTATGAGCGCTAAAACCTCATTTTTATCTGAAGAGCGAAAAAACGTAGAGCAGGCCCTTGCTTTGATAGAGGAGTTACTGGCAAAAACCGTCTTGTCGCAATATGAAGTCATTGCGCTTGGGACGCTGCTGCAAAACGTTTATCAAGGTCTTGAAGGTATATTGCGATATCGCCTGCAAGATGCCGGCATAAAATTTCAAAAGACGGAAAGCTGGCATAAAGAGTTGCTGAAAAAATCACTCGATCATGGTTTTATAACGCAAATACAGTTTAAAGGCTTTCTTGAACTTCTTCTTTTTCGTCACATGCATGTGCATGGCTATGGATATATGCTTAATGAAAAGCGGCTTCGGGAAATAGCATCGCCGATAACCGGCCCCTGTAGAGACTTTCTTGAGACAACAGAATAATCCGCATGCTCACCTACTCACCCGCACTTATTTTATCCTGGCAGATCGGCGTATCTGAGGCGATTTCAGGTCATTCGCAGTTTGTTGAAAGCTCGCATGTGCTTATCGGGTTGCTGCGGGCTCTTGATTTGTTGGAGCCCGGCAACAAGCAAGGGTTTGAAAAAGACGCTTTGGCTTCGCTGCAAAAAGATCTTGCACCTGTGCAGGAGGTGCTCTCAACATGTGAGCTTGACCGGGTAAAGCTGCGCAGAAGAATTCGGGGGCTTGCGGGCGAGGGGGGCTATGAGCACACTGAGGATGAGGTGATGCATCGAAGCCAAAACTGTAAAGAGTGCTTTACCCGTGCAGAAGAACTCGCCCGGCAGCTGGGGGCTGCAACCGTGGTGCCTGTGCATTTTCTTTCAGCACTGCTGGAAAGCGAGATAATCACGAAGGCGCTTGATTCGTTTAAAATAAGCGTTCCGGATTTTAAAGAGATCGTCGGCAAGGCAGTTCGTGGAGAGGCGATTCCTGTTCAAAAGAAAAAGGAAGCAGCCCCGGCATCATTTCTTGCCGCCTATGGCATTGACCTTACCGCTCTTGCGCATGATGGAAAGCTTGAGCCCATGATAGGGCGGCGCGAAGAGCTTTTGCGTGTGATCAGGTCGTTGAACCGTAAAACCAAAAGCAATCCAGTGCTCATTGGCGAGGCGGGTGTGGGAAAGACCACCATTGTGCATGGCCTTGCGCTGCGCATAGCCGAAGGCAATATTGCCCCCGCTCTTCAGAATAAACGGATTATTGAAATTCAAATGGGCAGCATCATAGCCGGCACAAAATACCGGGGCGAGTTTGAGGAAAAACTTACCGGCATTCTGCATGAGGCGGCAGCAGATAAAAACATCATTCTCTTTATTGATGAACTGCATACCATAATAGGCGCGGGCAAAACCGACGGCACTTCTCTTGATGCCGCCAACATTTTGAAACCCGCCCTTGCCCGAGGCGATATTGCCTGCATCGGCGCCACCACCATTGATGAATACCGCAAATATATTGAAAAAGACCCGGCCCTTGAGCGGCGTTTTCAGCCCATTGTGGTTGAAGAGCCCATCGTGGAAGATACGGTAAAGATTTTGAAGGGGCTTAAAAGCCGCTATGAAGATCACCACGGGGTGCATATCAGTGCATCGGCACTGAGAGCGGCGGTGGAGCTGTCGGTCAGATATTTGCCTGATCGCCGTCTGCCGGACAAGGCCCTTGATATTCTTGACGAGGCCTGTGTGCGGGCCGGGGTGACATCGCTCAGTTTCCATGGCAACGTGCAAGACTTAAAAGGCGTGGCCTTGAAAGTAACAGATGATGCTATTGCCGCGGTTGTTGCCGACTGGTCGGGCTGCCCGGTGGAGAATCTTAAAAGTGCCGAAAGAGCGCGGCTTGGCCAATTGGAAGAAATATTACAGAAAAAAGTTATCGGGCAGGATGAAGCGATTGCAAAAGTGGCTCAGGTTGTGCGGATGGCGCGGGCAGCTGTGAAAAATCCGAACCGGCCTGCCGGGGTGTTTCTATTTCTTGGCCCGACGGGCGTAGGGAAAACAGAGCTTGCAAAGGCGCTGTCAGAGTTCCTGTTCGGGGCTGATGATCAGCTCATCAGGCTTGATATGTCAGAATATAAAGAAAAGCATAGTACAGCAAAATTGATCGGCGCGCCGCCGGGCTATGTGGGGTATGAAGAAGAGGGGCAACTTACCGGCAAGCTGCGGCGCAAGCCCTACAGCGTGGTGCTTTTTGATGAGATAGAGAAAGCGCACCCCGAAGTACAGGACCTTTTTTTGCAGCTCTTTGACGAAGGGCGGCTGACCGATGCAAAAGGCAAAACAGTTGACGGAAAAAATGCTATATTTATTATGACATCTAATCTTGGCAATGATGGAGTTGGGCAAAAGCATATCGGTTTCGGCAAGGCAGAGGATTGCGGGCATATCCATGATAATAACATCGACGAGTTTAAGCAGTACTTTCGGCCTGAGTTTCTGAACCGTATTGATGAAATCATACGTTTTAATAAGCTTCCTGACGAAGCGCTGAAAGCAATTGCCAAAAAAATGCTTGCCGAGCTAGAAGATCGGCTAAAGGCGCAAGGCATAAAGCTTATAATAAACCATGAAGCCCTTGAGCTGCTATGCACTGAAGGGTTCAGCGATGAGTTCGGTGCGCGGCCTCTTGCGCGTGCTATTGAGCGATTGATTGCAAAACCGCTTGCAGATAAAATTATTGCCCGGGAAATTGAGGAGGGAGATAGTGTGGCGGTCAGTAAAAATGGCGGCACTATTTGTTTAGTCAAAAAATGATTATAGGCATCACTTGATAAAATTTCCCACCGTGGAAAGGATATCGCCTTATGCGCCGACCGGTCAAATATCTCATTTCCATAACGGCAGCGGTGCTTTTTCTTGCAGGGTTTTTTGCCTTCGGCCTGCCTGCCATTCTCAGGGGCGTTCTGGCCTCGCAGCTTACAAAAAATCTGCACCGCCCTGCAAGCATCGAGGCGGTGTCGTTCAATCCGTTTAAGCTGTGTTTGACCGTGCAGGGCCTGTCGGTCCGGGAGCCAGGCTCGGATGCGGTCTTTGTCTCTTTTGACCTGCTGCGCGTGAATGCCGAAATCGTTTCCGTTTTCGAGGGCGGCATAGACTTGAGCGAGGTTACTCTTGTAAAGCCCTATGTGCGCATTGTCCGGACAGAGGCAAACAGCTATAATTTTTCCGACCTGCTCACGGGTGAGGAAAAGAAGCCCGATGCGCAGCCGTCAAAACCCCTGCTGTTTTCCGTTGCCAATATACAGATAACAGGCGGCTCGGTCGAGTTTGACGACCGCCCGAAAAAGGCCGGCCACAAGATAACGTCACTTGAGCTTGCCCTGCCGCTGATCTCAAATTTTAAGCATCAGGTTGATGTGTTTGTGCAGCCTGCCTTTTCCGCTACAATCAATGGCAAGCCCTTTAAAATGACAGGTCAGAGCAAGCCTTTTGCCGACTCTCTGGAAACAAGTGTTGAAATAAACATTACCGACTTGAGCCTGGCACAGTATCTCCCCTATGTGCCTGCGACATTGAATTTCAAGATGCTTTCTGGCCGCTTGAACACACGCCTGGTTATAAACTATATCCAGAGCGCAAAAAAAACCGCGGAAATTAAGGTGCAGGGAAAGCTGGGGCTGGCAGAGCTTGAAATCGTCAGCCTTAACGATAAACCCATACTTAAGCTTCCAGCGCTTGCCGTTTCCGGTATCGCCTGCACAGTGAACAACCGCACTCTTGTTATTGATGAGGTTGCCCTTGATGGGCTTCATGTAGCGCTTGCCCGTGAAAAGGACGGCAGCATCTCGCTGCAGAAACTTGTTGGCGCTGACAACAAGACCATCGAGAAACCAGCGCCAGCTCAACACGAGCCGCCAGCCGAAAAGGCATGGTCGGTAACAATTAGCACCTTCAGACTCTCAGGTGCTGCTGTTGCCTTTGACGACCTTGTCCCGGCCCGACCGGTGCAGTTCAGCATCGATCCCCTTGACGTAAAACTTTCACATATCTCAACCGCGAAAGATTCCCGGGCGGATCTTGATCTTCGCTGCCGTATAAACGGAGAAAGCCAGTTCAGCCTTCTTGGTGGTTTTACGATTGCGCCGCTTGCGGCAAATCTGAATCTTGATCTTGCAAACCTTGATATCAAATTTGCACAGAGCTATCTGCCTGACACGCTTCAGCTTTCACTTACCGGCGGCAGCCTGTCGGTCAAGGGCAGCGCAGATTTCAAACAGGATGCAAAAGCTGCCCCGATAATTATATGGCAGGGCGACATACGCCTTGCAAATTTTGCGGCAGGCAATAAAAATGATGCTGAGGACCTGCTCAAATTCTCATCCCTTGAGCTCCTGTCTATGCACGCCGGAACGAGCCCTGTTTCCCTCGATATCAAGACCGTGAAACTTGCAGGTCTTTTCATGCGCCCGGTTGTGGAAGCAGACGGAACCGTAAACCTTAAAGAACTTGCCGGTGCTCCAGCTTCGCCGCCGCCGACACAGGCGCCTGCTCCGGCAGCCCGGAAAAAAGAGCCCCTGCCGGCCATAAATATCGGCAGTATTATTCTTGAAAAAGGCCGCGTGCAGTTTGTCGATAAAAGCATCAAGCCCCGTTACAGCGCAGATCTTGCCGATATTCAGGGCCGTATTTCGGGTATCTCGACGAAGCCCGATTCGCAGGCAACTATTGACCTGAAGGCTAAGCTCAACCGGTATGCCCCGTTCTCGGTCACCGGCACAATAAGCCCGCTGCGGGAAAAGCTCACGGCCGATATTAAAATTCTATTTGAAAATATCGACCTGAGCCCCTTTTCTCCCTATTCAGGCAAATATATCGGCCGCATGGTTGAAAAAGGCAGGCTTTCCTTTGATCTTGCCTACACTATAAAAGACAATACGCTCACGTCACAGAACAAAGTTTTCCTCGACCAGTTTACGCTCGGCAAAAGCGTTGCAAGCAAGGATGCCACAAGCCTTCCCGTGGGGCTTGCCATATCCCTTTTGAAAGACCCCAAAGGAGGTATTCATCTTGATCTGCCCGTATCCGGCAGCCTTGACGACCCGAGCTTCAAAGTCGGCAGGGTTATTCTGCAGATGCTGGTGAACCTGCTTGAAAAAGCCGCCCTGTCTCCCTTTTCCCTTGTCGGCGCGCTGATACCCGGCGGGGCGGATATAAGCAACATACCCTTCACCTGCGGCACTGCCGAGCTGGGTGATGAGGCGACAAAAAAGCTTGATGCGGTTGCCGGGCTGCTTGCTGAAAAATCCGATCTGCAGCTTGAAATACAGGCTGTTGGCGAGGCGGATCAGGATCGCGACGGCCTGCGGGATGAGATGGTAATGCGCAAGCTGCGGGCGCTCAAGCTTAAGGACCTTTCCAAAAAAGAGCGTGAAGGGCTTAGCCCCGACAAAATAGTCATTTCAACAAATGAGTATGAAGACTATCTCCGGCAGGCATACAAGGCTGAAAAATTTCAAAAGCCGGAAGGAATGCTGGGCCTGAACAAGCGCCTGCCTGCAGATGAGATGAAGAAGCTTATGATTGAGCATACGGCGGTTGATGATGAAGATATGAAGGAACTGCTGCAGCAGCGCGGCCTTAAAATTAAGCAGTATCTGACCGATACAGCCAAAGTGCCTCCTGAGCGGCTTTTCATTATCGATTCACGGCTCGACTCGGGCAAAGGCCCGGCAGGCTGCTGCGTTGAGTTCAAGCTGAAATAAGCCGGACGTATCACGGCCCTGCCTCTGTCGAGAATAAAAGGATTTGATGCATTTCTCCTCACGATGCGGGGAAAATTATTATGAATGAAAGAGGCTTGACACGCTTCGAAAACGCGGCTTTCCCCATATGAACTAAAAATACCTAAAATAATAAATTCCTTGACAATATCTATAAAATTTGAAATAAGCGTGGCAGACTAGGTTCAGATGTTTGATAGTTCCATATAATAATATATGTGGGCAGGAGCTTGTTAATCTGCCGACGACAGCTGCCCTTTACGCATATCATCTTCAGGAAAGCAGCACGTCTCCGAGGTCAAGTTCCTTTCTCTCTACAGCTATGGTGGCAAGGTGGCAAAACCAAATTATCAATATGAAAAGCGCCAGCGGGATTTGGCAAAAAAAAAGAAGCAGGAAGAAAAAAGGCGCATCAGGGTAGAGAAAAAGAAACTGCCGCCGGAAGCCAATGCGGAAAACCCCGCGAATGCAGGGACAGAATAAAATTGTTCTTTCCGGCACGGAGCTTGTGCTCTGCTGCCGAAGAGGTTAGATGCCAGCCTCGTAGTGAGGCTTGCGTTTTATAATGCCAATTGAAGTTGGCGAACTTTTAAGTGAAGAGGTTTGTATGGCAGATTTAGTTACCGGAACCGTTAAATGGTTCAACGAAGAAAAAGGGTTTGGTTTCATTGAAAGAGAAGGCGGTAAGGATGTTTTTGTACATCATAGCGCCATTAATGGAACAGGGCGCAAAACGCTCTCTGAAGGCCAGAAGGTTACCATGGAAGTTACACAAGGTCCAAAAGGCCCACAGGCAGAAAATGTGAGCCCGGCCTAACAAGTAGATGCATGGCAGGCCTGCCAAACCACTCAAGCGGTTTGGCAGGCCTATCCTTTTGGTAGTTAGCAAAACTCCGCATCAGTACGAGCGGGTGCAAACCAGCCTTTTAAATCGATGGGTTTATACGCAACTGGGGCCTGCACGTATACGCGCGCACTGTTTATCGTGTTTGATTATTAAGGAAAGACACGGCACAACAGGCTTACTGGCAGCCGACCCTAAGGGCCCTCGCACATAAATCATCTCTTTGTTCATCAGAAGTTTCGCAGGATAAAGCCCCGAAAAATCCATTCCACCCGCTTGTCACTCAAGCTCTTTAAGCTTTTTGCGCTTATATCGGTACGTATAGTAGGTCATGCCGAGCAGCTGCGCCGCCTTCATTTCATTGCCCTCCGCCTTACTGTAAGCCTGCCGCACATAGTGCTCTTCAAGGGCTTCAAAATCAATGCCTTCCTCTGGCAGGTTGGGGAAAGCATCTGCGGCTGCAGGCCCTGTCTCACGCTGCAGTGCGGCAGAGGGCCGCATGAGGCCTAAATCTTCAAGCTGCAGCACCGGCCCCTCCCCGATGAGCACGCCGCGCTCTATGATATTGCGCAGTTCCCGCACATTGCCCTTATAGGTATAGTCGTGCAGAAACTGCTCAACTGCGGGTGCGATGCCCGTAAATGTACGGCCATGCCTGCGCCCCAGCTCAAGCAGAAAATGGCGGGCTATGGGCACAATGTCATCACGGCGCTGGGTGAGCGACGGCAGCTGGACTTTGATGACTGCCAGGCGGTAATAGAGGTCTTCGCGAAAAAGCTCCTGTCCGATCAGCCGGTCAAGATCTTTGTTGGTGGCCGACACGATGCGTGCCTGCACAATCAATTTTTGCAGCCCGCCAACGCGGTAATATTCGCCGTCCTGCAAAAATCGCAGCAGCTTTGCCTGAGCCGGGCCGCTAAGATCGCCCACTTCGTCCAGAAAAAGCGTGCCGCCTGCAGCCTCCTCCACAAGCCCTTTTTTCCCAGCCACCCCCGCCCCGCTGAAGGCGCCTTTTTCATAGCCGAACAGCTCGCTTTCGATCAGGTCTTTCGGAATGGCCGCACAGTTGATGGAGACAAAAGGCCCTGCGAAGTTGGGGCTCTTGTAGTGAATTGCCTGGGCTATCAGCTCCTTGCCCGTGCCGGTTTCGCCGGCAATAAGAATGGGCGTATCGGGGCTTTTGGCCACCTTGCCGACAAAGCCCATAACATCCTGAATCACATTGCTTTCACCGATGAAGCAGGGCACATTTTCAAGCAGATATTGCTCCTGCAGGGCTTGAATCTCCTTGCGCATGCGGATGGACTCAAGGGCATTGCCGATGCTCACCCTGAGCGGATCCAGGCGCAGGGGCTTTACCACATAGTCATAGGCGCCTGCTTTCATGGCCGCCACGACTGTGTCGATGGCCTCAAAGCCCGTTATCATAATGACAAGGCCGTCGGGATGCAGGCGCTTCATTTCCCGCAGGGCCTCAAGCCCGCTCATGCCCGGCAGCCCGATATCAAGCAGTATCAGATCCGGTTTATCTGCACACAGCTCCTTCAGAGCGGCCTCGGCGCTTGCAAACGCAGTTATCCTGTAGTGCCGCTTCAGGCCTGCAAGTACCGCCTGCCGTATGCTCTGCTCATCATCGACAATATAGAGGGAAAATTCTATGGGCTTCACGTGCATGCTCCTGCCGGTATGCGGATAATAAACTCGGCGCCCTCCCCCGGCGACGTGCCGACCGTAATCGTGCCGCGATGGTCGGCAACAATGCGCCGGACAATCGAGAGGCCAATGCCCGAGCCGTCTTTTTTCGTGGTGTAAAAGGGATCAAAAATCTTCTCGCGGTACTCGGGCGGTATGCCCGGGCCCGAGTCGCCGAACTGAAGAAACACATCGTTGCCATCGGAACATGTTTTGATAAAAATCCTGCGGGCGCCAGTTGAGGCTTTCAGCGCTTCAGCGGCATTGGTGATGAGATTGAGCATAATCTGCTCGATCTGCTGCACATCGACACGCACGGGCGGCAGCCCTTCATCCAAAGTCGTTTCAACATCAATTTGGCTCTTGCGCAGCATGGCATGGGACAGGCGCAGAGCATCACGGATGGGCTCATTGATGTCTGCCTGATCAAAGCGCGGCGTGCTGGGGCGGGCAAAATCAAGCACGCCCTTTACGACCGACTCAATCTTTCCGGCCGCAGACTGCGCCTGTGTGACCAGGCTTAAGATATCCTCTGCGCTTTCAGGGTCCTGAAAATTTTCCCGGATCGAGTCAAGAAAAACATTGATGCCGGACAGGGGGTTGCGGATTTCATGGGCTATGCCTGCAGCCACATGCCCCAGCGATATCATTTTATCCTTGATGCCGATCATGTACTCGAGCTCTTTGGACCGCGTGACATCCATCATGTTTATCAGCAGGGCGCGCCGGCCGAGATAATCAATAGCGCAGGCCCGGCAATAGGCCCAGCGCACCGCAGCGGTTTTGTCGCCGCTCATGGGGTAGAAGCGGTAGTCGATATCAAAGCTATCAGCCTCTCCGGAAAGTATGCTTTGATAAAACCGGCGCACACGGGGGATATCCTCGGCGTAGACCTTGTCGAAATTGGTCATAACAAAGTCAGGCGGTATGGGCCCGAACAGGCGCTCCTGCTCGGGGTTGTAATACACGATACGGTCATCCTGTATGATGAATATGCCTGTCAGGGAATTTTCCACCAGACTGCGCAAGCGCTCCTCGCTTTCCAAGCGCTGCTGCAGGGCCTGCTTGTAATCGGTCATGTCAAGAAACGAGGCTACGCAGAGCTTTGTTTCGGGGATGAGGGCGATGGTCATAAAAATATTTTTCACGGCCCCGCCGCGATCGATAAAGCGGAACTCGTAGTTGCGTGGCGCGGCGGACGGATTTACGATGCGGGCATAATGATAGCCTTCCATCACGTCATAGTCATCGGGATGCACGAAGTCATGGAGCGTCTTTTTGCCTTCTATGTCGGTTTTAGAAAATCCCGACAGCTCGGCAAATATGCTGTTCACCAGCGCCAGGATCATATCCTCATCGATAATACTGGTGGCCGTACCGGTGGTTTCAAAAATGGTGCGATAGCGTTCTTCGGATGCTTTCAGCGCCTTGAGGGCGCTACGCCGAAGCATGTCGGTGCGGTAGGTCTGCATAATGCTGCCTGAAAGCAGCACTACAATCAGCGCAAGAATAACAAGCGATACGGTGACGCTTGTGTAGGTCAGGGAGGCAACGGTTTGCCGGATGTCCTCCGTGTACACCCCGGTTCCGACCACCCAGCCCCAGGGCGCAAATCCTTTTACATAGGACAGCTTTGTCCCGCCGATGCGGTCCGGATCGTCGGAGCGCTGCCAGCGATACTGCACAAAGCCCGCTCCCTGGCGTTTGACCATGTCGGTCATTTCTACAAACAGTCGCTTGCCGTCGGCATCGAGATAGTCTGAAAGGTCCCGGCCGCTCAGATCTTTGCGGTACGGGTGCATAATCATGCGCGGCTGCATGTTGGTGATCCAAAAATAGTCTTTCATCTGCCTGCCGTACTGCAGGCTGCCGACCTGCCTGATTGCCTGCTGCTGTGCCTCATCCTGCGTGAGCATACCCTGGCTTTCTTCATGCTCGCAACTTGCAATAATGCTCCAGGCCGCTGTGGTGAGCTCGTAGAGCAGTTCCTTTTTCTGTTCAAGGCTTGCCCGTTCGATGGCAGGAATGAACAGAAATACTATGGCTGCAAAAAACAGCACCACCGCCAGTATGGTGGGCAGTATGATGCGCACCAGAAAAAGACGCCACTCCACAGATGATGAGCGTTCGGTCATGGAACAATCCTACAGGAGGTTACACTGTCTGTCGACAGCCAGTATAGGATAAACGCGGCTGCAGTGTCAATGTATACAGGCGTATGCATTCTGAAGACACTATTTGACATCCCCTGTCTGCCGCACTACACTGTCAAAAAAACATTTCGGACATGAATATGAAAACCATTGTCGTTCTTGCCGCTCATGGCGCTCCGGCCACTGATTGCCCGCACCGCAAAATCGGCATGCTCATGGCCCTTGAATCAATGCAGGGGCTCACCCGGCGGCTGGGTTTTCTGCGCGCGCAGCAGCAAGCCCTTGATCATGAAGTGCGATCATGGAAGCGAACGGCCGACAATGACCCGTATAAGATGGGTGTCGACGCGCTGGCCGGGCGCATTGCCGCGCATACGGGATTCGATGTAATAGCAGGCTATAACGAATTTTGCTCTCCCACAATCGGCGGGGCCATAGATGAGGCTGCTGCGCGGGGAGCAGCGCAGGTGATCGTTGCAACGACCATGACAACGCGCGGGGGCGAACACTCTGAAATTGAAATTCGCGATATTGTCGATGAAGCTCAGAAGCGGCACCCAGAGGTGCGAATCTGCTATGCCTGGCCGTTTGACCAAAACCGGGTGGCGCAGCTTTTCGTCGATGAGATTAAAAAATGCTGCGCACAGACAGTGGGATTAAAAGGCTGCCCGATGAAGATAACACGGCTGTATACGGGTGATGATAATGAATCGCACTTCGAGGATATTGACCTCCCACTGGAAGACAAAGGCGCTATCGGCATGCTGTCCCGGCCGCTGCAGGCAAAAAGCATCATATTCCGGGAAACCGGCCCGGACTATGATTACGATTGGCACCCGGCTCCACGGCGGCAGTTTGTTATCATGCTTGAAGGCTCAGTGGATATAGAGGTATCGGGCGGCATTAAACGACGGTTCGGGCCGGGAGATATAGTGCTTGCAGAAGACACCCATGGCCGGGGTCATATCAGCCGGGCGGTTGACGGCAAGGCGCGCCGGTCTATTTTCGTGACACTTGACGAGAACGCAGCAGCAAGCCACTAACCTCCCTGCTGCCCTGCAATGTTTATCTGCCCCTGATCTAACAGTGCATATTTTCCTTCGTAATAAACCTTCAACGCTGGTACAATGACTGCCATGGGAAAAAAGATAGAGCTGCTGGCGCCTGCGGGCTCATGTGAAATCGGCCGGGTCGCCATCAACTGCGGAGCCGATGCCGTGTATATCGGCGCTCCGCGCTTCAGCGCTCGCGAGGCTGCGGGAAACACGCTGGCCGATATTGAAAATCTGTGCGCGTATGCGCATCGGTACTGGGCTCGCGTGTATGCCGCTGTAAATACGATTCTAACCGATGCCGAGCTTGAAGATGCGCAGCGGCTCATCTGGCGGCTGTATGAAGCAGGCGTCGATGCCGTTATCATCCAGGACCCGGGACTTCTTGAAATTGATCTTCCGCCCCTGCCTCTTTTTGCCAGCACGCAGATGCACAATGCCACAGCCGCAAAAGTTGCGTTTCTTGAAAAAGCCGGCTTCTCCCGCGTCATCCTTGCCCGCGAGCTGAGCCTTCAAGACATTCGCACAATACGGGCTGGTACGCAGGTGGAGCTTGAATGTTTTGTGCATGGCGCGCTCTGCGTAAGCTACAGCGGCCAGTGCTCCATGAGCTATGCCATCGGCGGCCGCAGCGGCAACCGGGGCCAGTGCGCTCAGCCCTGCCGCAGGCGCTACCGCCTGCAGGACAGCGCGGGCATAACCCTGCGCGAGGCGGCCCATTTTTTGTGCTTAAAAGACTTAAACCTTTCAGAGGACCTTCAGGCCCTCATCGATGCGGGCATCACCTCATTTAAAATCGAAGGAAGGCTCAAGGACATGACCTATGTGGCAAATGTCGTGAGCAGCTACCGCTGCAGGCTTGACGCATTGCTTGACGGAGCACATCTGCAAAAAAGCTCGTCGGGCATTGCAGCGCCCGGTTTTGAGCCAGACCTGCACAAAACATTCAATCGCGGCTATACCCGGTATTTTTTTTCCGGCACGGCAAGCGACTGCTCATCCATGGAGACACCGGCATTTCAGGGCGAGCTGCTTGGCCCTGTCAGCCGCGTTGCCCCGGGTCATATCGAAATTAAAACAAACAAAGAGCTGCACAACGGCGACGGCATCTGTTTTTTTGATGCCCGAGCTCAGCTGCAGGGCACCCAGATAAATACCGTGCAGGGCCGCAAAATTGTTCCGGAAAAGCTGGCAGACATTCATCCGGGCATGCCTGTTTATAGAAACTATGACCACCCCTTCATGCAGCAGCTTAAAAAGTGCCCTGCACGGCGCCATATCATCGTGCGGTTTTGCCTGGCAGATACCCCTGACGGCTTTGTGCTCTGTGCCTCCGATGAGGACGGCATCACCGCAGAGGTAAAACTTGCCGTGCTGAAACAGCCGGCTGAGAAGCAGCAGCAGGCTGCGGCAACAATTGAAAAACAACTCGCAAAGCTGGGGGATACCGATTTTACCTGCGGGCAGGTAACCATTGATATGCAGCAGATATATTTTCTGCCGGTGTCGGCGCTCAATGAGCTTCGGCGGGAGGTGATCGCGCTGCTTGCCAGTGCCCGTGATCGGGCGCGTCCCATTATGCGCGGCGGCGCGATGAGAAACGATGCTCCCTATCCTGAAAAATGTCTTTCATATCGCGGCAATGTGCTCAACCAACAAGCAGCGTCATTCTACCGCCGCCATGGTGTTGAACAGATCGAGCCCGCTGCCGAGTCCGGCCTTGACCTGCATGGACGCTGTGTCATGACCACGAAATACTGCCTCAGGCATGAGCTGTGCTGCTGCCTGGCAAAAAACCCGGGGGGCGCTTTGCCTGAAGATATTTTCCTTGTCGATCATGAGGGCAGCAGGTTTGAGCTGCGCTTTGACTGTGAGAGTTGCGTAATGGAAGTATATTATGCGGGGTGATTGTCGAGCGAACATCTGTTTATACCCCAACGGGCATGCAAAAAGCGAGGTGGGTCTTAGCCCCAATACTGGTGAATTAAGTGCAGCGTATTTCTTCCTCGCCCCCGCGAGGGGGAGAGGATTAGAGGTGAGGGGGCATTTTATATCACCCCTCATCCCGACCTTCTCCCGCAAGGGGAGAAGAAGCTCTTAATTCACAGGTATTGGGTCTTAGCCCTTGATTTCAGGGCTTCTCGCCTTGCGCCACCGCAGCAGAAAAAACTCCTCCACATATTTTTTTCTATACGGCTTGCCCAGAAACGTGTTTTTGCACCCCATATAGGCGCTGCACTCGAAAGGCTTTGCACCCTGTATGGCGCAGGCGCCCTGTTCGTCAAGAAATATGCAGACCCCGCGCTCCCGGGTATAATAATCAGGGGCCACCGTTCCCGGCGCTGCGATAAAGCGCTTGCCCTTGCGCTTTGCCGGCGCCAGCCCGTAGATTGTATCCTTGGGGGAGAGAAGAATTTTTACCAGATACTGCTTCAGCAGCTCCTCTTCTGGTATGCCCAGCAAACAGGCAAGCTTCTGCACATCCTCGGGCAGAAGCCTGCCCGGATCAGTACTGCAGGCGCTGACGCATTCCGGGCAATTGCAGCTTTCCATAATTGACTTCCTCGAGTAATTTTATTATGAGACACAACCCTTATTTGTATCAGCAACAGAGCCTGCTGTCACCCGAATTTATGCGCCAGCAGCCTTTGCCGCCTTTCCCGTTGACATCACGGCAGGCCAGGTGTATGTGCTCGTGCAGGATTAAAGCGCTGCGCGCAAAAAACCTTTTAGCTTGAAACATATCTGACAGCTGACACTGCATGCTCACCAAAAAGCTTCACGCCTATCTTGAATCCCTCTACGCAGCATTCAACCGCCGCGAATTCGTAGCGCCGGATCCGCTGCAGTTTTTGTATAATTATCCCGGGGCTGCCGACAGGGAGGTCGCAGCTCTTGTCTGTGCAACGCTTGCCTATGGCCGGGTGGCGCAGATACTGCGCAGTCTTGAGGCCGTATTTGCACGGCTGGGGCCCCACCCGGCAGACTTTATTATGCAGGCCACACACGGCGAGCTATTGCTGGCCCTTTCCGGAATCAAGCACCGGTTTACGTCGGGCGAGGAAATTGCGCGGCTGCTGTGCGGCACAAAAAAGATCAGGCTCAAGCACGGCTCCCTCGGGCAATGCCTGAGCAGTCATCTTGCACAAGGCGATGCAAACATCCTGTCGGCGCTGGAAGCATTTACACAGGAGCTGCGTTCCGCTTCCGGCGGGCTCGATCTCTATACGCTGCCATCCCCGGTGCGAGGCAGCGCCTGCAAGCGTCTGAATCTCATGCTTCGGTGGCTGGTCCGCCGTGACGATGTTGATCCTGGCGGATGGGAAGGCATTTCTCCGGCGCTGCTTATAATCCCCCTTGATACGCACATGGACGCCATCGGTCGCAGCCTGGGGTTCGCCTGCCGCAAACAGGCCGATCTGAAAGCAGCACTTGAAATCACGGAAGGCTTTAGAAAAATCGCTCCCCATGACCCCGTGCGCTATGATTTTTCGCTCACGCGCTTCGGCATCAGAGCCGAGCTTGAAATCAGGCATGTCACCGGCGCCATTAAAGACCTGCGCAAGCACCGAAGCCAGGCCTCATAGCCCCGGTCTACAGGCCCAGGTTTCTTGCGCTCACTCTCAAAAAAACAAGCAGCCCCCCCGTGATATAGGCCCCCAGCACCCACCAGAGGTAGGCATACCGCGACAAAAGGTGCAAAGCCCGGGGCACTTCCTGATCACTGTACTTTAACCGGTGGCGCATAATCAACGTAGAATCGACAGCCATTGCCAGCAGGCAGGAGTATCCGAGAAAACCGTGCAGGGAAATAAAGCCGCGGGCGGACCCTGTTATCATACATGCGGTGGCGGCGATGTCAAAGATCAGCCCGCATCCGAGAAACATGATAATAAACCGTGTCACCCGGTGCTTGATCTGCTCGGCAATAATACCAATGCCGTAGGATATAAGTGCAAAATGGACGAAAATGGTGCCAACAATAATAATAGGTTTCACCGGCGCCTCTCAATTTTTTACCAATATAAAATGGGTGCCGTGGAGTGTCAATATATAAGTCCGCGCAAACCGGGAACTGATCGAGCGGTTCGAGAAAAAAAGTCAAGCCACCATCGCTCGCGTCTGGGGTGAAGAGTAGGGGCGCACCTGCGTGTGCGCCCTTGTTTGGGCAGACACGCAGGTCTGCCCCTACGGGGAATTGATCGAAAAATGGCTAAGACTGCATGACTTCCATAAATAAAATCAAAATCCAGCCTGCGCCTCACCCGCATCTTGCTGCTGCACCGGTTTATTTTCGGCGAGGGGGGGGGATAAGGGTAATTCGTGTAAATAAATCCCCCATGAGGCTGTATCTCAACTCAAAATTCTGTCGTCCCTGCTGCAGGGGGGAGGCCACAGGTTGCGCCCTTGCCAATAAATTTTGGCTTAAGTACAATTAAGGGCTTAAGATTCCTCATATTTGTTCGAAATGACAACAAGTGGAAGTATAATGACACAATCTCTGACGTGGGCGAGGAAGCTCATTTAGGTTAAGCGGTAGCCGCACACCGGACGGCTTATCAAGTAAAGGGGGATTATGGAGCGCTTAAGTTTAAAGAAAACAAGTAAGTCCTCGAAAACTGCTAAGAAAGGGCCGCTGGCAAAATCTCCTGGAAGGTCCAGTAAACCAGCCCAAAAGAAACAAGTTTTAAAGAAAAAACCCCAGCCACAGCACAAAAAAACACCGGTAAAAAAAATACCGCCAACCAGCCAAAGGGCTCCGAAACTTCTCAAAAAAAATGAAGCCGTAGTCTTGGATTATACAGAATACAAATGGTCAGGAAGTATGTGGGTAAATACTAAAGACAACATGGTAGCTCCCCTATACACTTCCGATAGGCTCAATATCTTATATCCCAATCGAGAAGGCATACAAAAAATTTCCGATAAAGATCCTGAAAAAGATCAGGGGGCAGTTGCGGGTCGCCCATAAATAAATCAAAATCCGGCCTGCAGCGAACCCACAACCGGCAGGGGGAATACAAGGCAGTCAACAACCACCCGCATAGCGGGTGGTTTGATTTCGCCCTGAAAGGGCGGAAACAAAAAACACGCAGTGTTTAAGTTGCCTTCTTCAGGAACCATCGCCACAGGCGATGGTTCCTGAAGACAATAAAAATGCAAAAACCGGCTCATGTTCTGAGCCGGTTTTTTTATTATCGGTATGGTGCGCCTTGTCAGGGCTTGTGCGGAAGAGCCATGCCGCGCTTTTTATACTTCGTATGCAGCAGCTCATGGGACTTGTGCCCGAGGGGCTCTTTCAGGAATGTCTCATAGAGTTTCTTGACGGATTCATTTTCATGGGACTGCCGCTTCTTCTGCACCCCGGCGTCATCGCGGTAAAGGGCCTCGGAACGCAGCTTGCGGATTTCATTGGTCGTGGGAATGGGCTGGCCGCCGCCAGCGATGCAGCCGCCCGGGCAGCACATGACCTCAATGAAATGATAATTTGCCTTACCCGCACGAATGCGATCCATGAGCTGGCGGGCATTAGCCAGGCCATGGGCCACGGCCACGCGCACTTCTCCGAGATCTCCCACGGTGACGGCTGCTTCCTTTACGCCCTCAAGGCCGCGAACGGGTGTGATATTGAGATCTGGCAGATTCTTGCCCGTGACCACTGCATAGACGGTGCGGATGGCAGCTTCCATCACGCCGCCCGTGGCGCCGAATATGGTTCCCGCTCCTGTGTACTCGCCCATGGGTGCGTCATAGTCTTCATCGGGAAGACTGGTAAATTCGATGCCAGCCTCCTTTATCATGCGGCCAAGCTCGCGGGTGGTGAGCACATAGTCAACATCCTGAAAACCGCTGTCAGCCATCTCGTCGCGCTGGCACTCGAACTTCTTTGCCGTGCAGGGCATGATCGAGACAACCACGATATCTTTGGGATCAATGTTTGCGATCTTGGCATAATAGGTTTTTGCAAGAGCGCCGAACATCTGCTGGGGTGACTTGCAGGTGGAAAGGTGGTCAAGCAGATCCGGAAAAAAATGCTCGCAGAATTTGATCCAGCCCGGCGAGCAGGAGGTGATCATCGGCAGCTTGCCGCCTTTCTTTACACGGTCCAGAAGCTCGGTGCCTTCCTCCATAATGGTAAGGTCTGCGGCGAAGTTGGTATCAAACACCTTGTCAAAACCCAGGCGCCGCAGGGCCGTAATCATTTTGCCAGTGACCAGAGTGCCGGGCGCCATGCCGAACTCTTCGCCAAGGGCTGCGCGTATGGCAGGCGCCTCCTGAACGACCACATGCTTTGAAGGATCCTGCAGCACTTTCCAGACATCGGCTATATCGTCTTTTTCATACAGCGCCCCCACCGGGCAGGCCATGACGCACTGGCCGCAGAAAACGCAGTTGGTCTGCATAAGCGGCAGGTTAAAGGCCGGGCCCACCGTTACATCATCGCCCCGGAAGGCGAGGGATAAAACAGCCGGCGTCTGTATGCTTTCGCATACGGTCACGCAGCGGTAGCACTTGATACACTTGCGGCTGTCCCGGACAATAGAGGGTGAGGAGGTGTCCATGGAGGCCTCTTTATTTTTTTCCGCCAGCGCGAACCGGACCTCCCGCAGCCCCACCTGCTCTGCCACCTTCTGCAGGTCGCAGCCTCCGTTGCGCACGCAGACATTGCATTCGGTGGGGTGATTTGACAGCAGCAGCTCTACATTGAGCCTGCGGGCCCTGCGCACGCGCTCGGTTGCGGTGTGCACCACCATGCCGTCGTCGACCGGATAGACGCATGAGGCGGCAAGATTTCTTACGCCCTCGACCTCAACGACGCATACGCGGCAGGCGCCGGGCTGATGCCCGATTTCAGGCCAGGTGCACAGTGTCGGAATTTTAATACCGGCCTTTTTGGCTGCTTCCAGCAGGGTTGAGCCCTTCTCAACCTGCACTTTTATTTTGTCGATTGTTACCGTTACCAGTGACATATACCTTCTCCTGTTTTAATTCTGGGAGAGACTCTTTTTATTATGGTGCTCAACTGCACACCCTGCATTAGTCAAGCAAACCCTGCCGGCCTGCAAGCCTCTATTCATGCTCGCAGCCGTCGCAGCGCTGACACCGGCAGGCCTCGGCCCAGGCTATGTCAGCCGTATATCCGAGCTCTACTTCCTTAAAGCTTGCGATACGCTCCTGCTGCGTCAGCTCAGGCATTTTGCCCCGCGGCGTGACCCGTGGCTCTTTGTCGACCTCGAAAGGAATCGCGATCGGCTCCTCGGGCGGAGCCTTATAAGGCGGCTCGCTGTTTTTCTCGCGGATGAAGCCGTCCACCTCGTCGGCTGCCTGGTGGCCCATGGCAATAGCCTCAACAACTGTGGCAGGGCCCAGCACCGCATCGCCTGCGGCAAAAATGCCTGCTGCCGCAGTGCGCGTCTTGGCCTGCGGGACTACTGCAAATGTGCCGTTTTTGGTCGCCCCCACGCCTGCCTCTGCCGGAATAAAACTCATATCGCCGGACTGGGAGATTGCAGGTATTGCGCTGTCAACGGCCAAGGTAAACTGGCTGCCCTCAACAGGCACAGCCTTGCGACGGCCTGATTTGTCAAACTCGCCAAGCCGCATGCGCTGGCACACAATGCCGGTCAGCTTGCCGCCCGTGCCGGTGAACTTCACCGGATTTACAAGGCACTCGATTTTTACGCCTTCGGCCTCGGCAGCCTCGATTTCATTTGCCCATGCAGGCATGTCTTTCTTCTCGCGGCGGTAGAGAATGGTCACATCGCGGGCGCCAAGCCGAATGGCCGTGCGCGCGGCATCGATTGCCGTATTGCCGCCGCCGATGACCGCCACCATAGTGCCCACCTTTGCCTGCTTGCCCAGATTCACCTCGCGCAAAAACTCAGCCGCGCCCCAGACGCCGGCAAGGTTTTCGCCTTCCACATCCAGGGTCCAGCTCTTGTGCGCGCCAGTGGCAAGCACGATGCAATCATAATCAGCTTTGAGCTGCGTAAAGTCAATGTCGCGGCCTACGCGGCAATTGGTTTTCAGTTCCACGCCAAGGGCTGCTATATCATCGACCTCGGCCTGTATGACTGTGCGCGACAGCCGGTACTCGGGGATGCCATAGCGCAGCATGCCGCCGGCAAAGGGCAGCTCTTCAAAGACCGTCACCTGATAGCCCCGTTTGGCAAGGTCCTGCGCAGCGGTAAGCCCTGCGGGCCCGGCTCCGATAACTGCGATTTTTTCTATACGGGTCACGGCAGCGGGTTCAACCCGGGGCCGCCGTGTATTGTCCGTCACATAGCGCTTGAGCCAGGCAATGGCCATGGCCTCATCAAGCTGGCTTCGGCGGCACTTGGACGCGCAAAACTGCGGACAGATGCGGCCGCACACTGCCGGAAAGGGGTTGGTGCGCTTCATGAGCCGGTAGGCATCATCAAGCCGGTTTGCCCGCACCAGGGCTATATAGCCAGGTATGTCCATTTCAATGGGGCAGCCATGCTGACAGGGCGATTTGAACATTCCCGAACATACGCAGGCAGGGCATTTCTTGTCATAAATATGGGCCTCGTACTCATGGCGGAAATAGCGAAGGGTCGAGAGCACGGGATTTGGTGCTGTCTGCCCCAGTCCGCACAGAGCCGAGTCTTTAATGCTGGCGGCAAGCTCTTCAAGCATTTCAATATCGCCGTGGCGGCCTTCGCCGTGGCAGATGCGCTCAAGTATTTCAAGCATGCGCTTGGTGCCTTCGCGGCAGGGCGTGCACTTGCCGCATGATTCTTCCTGACAGAACTCCATGAAGAAGCGGGCCGTGTCGACCATGCAGGTATCTTCATCCATGACAATAAGGCCGCCCGAGCCCATGATGGCCCCGAGCTTTGCTATTTCCTCATAGTCCGTGGGGGTGTTAAGGCCCGAGGCCGGCACGCAACCGCCCGACGGGCCGCCCAGTTGCGCGGCCTTGAACTGCTTGCCATCGGGGATGCCACCGCCGATGTCAAAAATGATATCGCCGATCGGCGTGCCCATGGGCACTTCCACAAGACCGACATTGTTGATAGCGCCGGTCACGGCAAACACCTTGGTGCCCTTGGAGGTCTTGGTGCCGATTGAGGCAAACCAGTCGCCTCCCTTCGTGATGACCTGGGGCACATTGGCGAATGTCTCCACATTATTAAGCACCGATGGCTTGCCCCACAGGCCCTTGTGCGCCGGGAACGGCGGCCGGGGCCGCGGCATGCCGCGCTTGCCCTCGATAGAGGCCATGAGCGCTGTTTCCTCGCCGCAAACAAAGGCGCCCGCGCCCTGATAAATATTGATGTCAAGGCTATAGCTTGATCCAAGAATATTTTCGCCAAGCAGTCCGTAATCGCGGGCCTGATCAATGGCGATAGTGAGCCGCTTGATGGCAAGGGGGTATTCCGCTCGGCAGTAGATATAGCCCTGGCGCGCGCCGATGGCATAACCGGCTATAATCATGCCTTCCAGTACGGCATGCGGGTCAGCCTCAAGAATCGAGCGGTCCATGAACGCTCCTGGATCGCCCTCGTCGGCATTGCAGAGAATATATTTCTCGTCGCCCTCGGCCTTGCGGGCAAACGACCACTTCATGCCTGTGGGGAAACCGCCGCCGCCGCGACCGCGCAGACCCGATGTGGTCATTTCGGCAATAACCTTCTTGGGCGTCATTTCAAGCAGGGCTTTGGCCGCGCCCATATAGCCGTCGCGGGCTATGTATTCATCGATCTTTTCAGCGTCAATAAGCCCGCGGTTTTTAAGGGCTATGAGCATCTGCTTGCCGAAAAACGGTATATCCTGAATATGGGGAATGGCCTTTTCCGTCACGGGCTCATGGTACATGAGGCGCTCGACAGGCCGGCCCTTGATGATATGCTCCTCAATGATCTCGGCGACATCATCAGCTCCTACCTTCTGGTAAAAAACTCCCTCGGGGTATACGACCATTATGGGGCCGGCTGCGCAGAATCCGTTACAGCCGGTTTCAACTATGAGCACTTCGTTTGACAACCCGCGTTTTGCAACCTCCCGCACCAGCGCCGGATGTATCACTTCGCTGCCCGTTGCTTTGCAGCCTGTGCCGCCGCACACAAGTATATGAGCCCGAAACACTTTCACCTGTCACCTCCCCGGGCATCCTGCTCCTTGCCCCGCGCCATAACAAATTCGCTCTGAATCTTTCCACCCATGATATGCTGCCTGAATATCTGACGCATCTTGCCCGCCGTCAGGAGCTCGTACACAAGGGGCTCCCGATCCTGCTCTTCCACAGTCACCAGAGGCTCGCGGCTACAGATGCCGATGCAGCCCGAGGTGGTCACCAGCACATCGCTCACATTATTCTGCTCAAGCTCATCAAGCAGGGCGTCCATGATGTCCCGGGCGCCCGAGGCGATGCCGCAGGTGCCCATATGCACCGTTATTTTTGCGCGCTTCTGGCCGGAGCGGAACTGGTCCGCCATAAGCACGCGCTCTTTTATCTTTTTTAAATCATCAACTGTCAGCTTTGCCACGGTCATTCTCCTTTATTTATATAAGGCAAGTACGCTCTCAAGTTTTGCGGGTTTCATCTGCCCGTGCGTGTCCTCGTCGACCACGATAACGGGCGCCAGGCCGCATGCGCCAAGGCACCGCACGGTCTCAAGCGAAAACCTGCGGTCTTCAGTGCAGCCACCGGGCTCAATGCCAAGAATTTCCTCGATCCGCTCTAAGAGCTTCTGCCCGCCCCGCACATAGCAGGCCGTACCGAGGCACACCCGGATATTATGCCGTCCGCGGGGAACCATGGTGAAAAGCGAATAAAAGGTCACCACTCCGTAAACATTAGCAACCGGTATGTTCAGCCCATCGGCCACAAGCATTTGCACGGCTACGGGAAGGTAGCCCAGCACCTCCTGCACCTGCTCAAGCACGGGTATAAGCGCGCCAGGTTTTCCCTTATGTGAGGTGATGATACCGTCGACCTGTTTGAGTTGCTCCGGGCTAAACTCTTCGAGCCCTTCGAAAATATCTTCTTTCTGCATGCCCACAACCGTCTCCTTCTTGCTGATTGATTACCGATAGTGCCCGTATCGGGTAAATTGAATATTTATAGCGCTTTTCAACCTGTTATCCAACACTTTTTTATTTGAAATATTTAGAACACAAGTGATGCGCCTGTGGGCCTTACCAGGCCATCCTTGCGCATACATACAGCAAGGCCTAAACTGTATTTTTATGCAGAACCGATGCCATATAACCATTTATTTTAATTGAAAGAAAAATCAAAGCATTAGCCATCAGCACTCTTCCATGATTATGGTTTTTTTGGCTAAAAGGCCATATGCACTGTTCAAAAATGATATTTCACTGTATAAAAAATAACAGTATTGTAACAAACAGCTGACAACCTATCGTTTCGGGGGTCTTTTCACTACATTGTTTTCTTTGCATGCCGCCATCCGGGCTGTATCCGGACATGACAGAAAATCCGGCCGGTGCGCCCGCAAGCACTGAACAAAACCCATGAATGTTTAGGCATGATTTAACAATGACAGCTAACGTGTGACCATTTTGCGGTTGACTAAGGCCTGCGGTTCCATTAGACTAATTAAAAATAGTGTAAAAACTATTCAACCTTCTAATTTTTCATATTTTATTTTTCTATGGCACAAAAAAAGCAACAAACCAGACATATCGCCGAAGTTACAGGCATCATGCTTCTTGGTTTTGCCATTTTTCTCATGTGGTGCCTCATTAACTATGATCCCCGTGACCCGTCATGGGGAACCGGCGCCAGCGTTTACCCCAAAGGCGCATTCATACGAGGTGGCCGGCTGGGATCCTCCATGGCAAGCTTTCTGTTTCAAGCCATGGGCCTGGGGGCTTTCATGGTGCCGGCGGTTGCTCTGCTCGGGGCGCTTAAGGTTCTGTTCAGGCCTTCGGTGCAGATAAAAATGTATCTGAACGGATTTTTGTGCCTGTTGCTGTTCCTGATTGTTGAAACAGCCTTAAGCCTGTATTTTGGCGAGTTCGCCCTGCTGCAGTATAAAAAAATTAATGCCGGCGGCGCCTGTGTGGGCGCGCCTCTTGCCGCGCTGCTGACCGGATATCTTGGAAAATTCGGCGCCTATCTGGTCCTGCTTATGGTGCTTCTGATAACCATTATGGGCCTCACGCGCATCTCCTATGTGACGCTCTGGAAAAAAACAGCTGATCCGGCGGGAAGACTGCTGCTGGCAGCCATACAGAGTCTGCAGGCCCGCTACCGTGCACTAAAAGCCGCCCGGCTGCTTGAGAAAAAAAAGAAAAGCCTGAAGCTCAACAGCAAGACGGCACTACCGCGCCGCGCGCCGCGGGATAAGGAGAATTTTAATTTCAGCTTTGATGATATGGCCCCGCTGGAAAGTGATATCGTGCCGGCTGTTGCTGCTGCAGACATTGTCGATGAGCCTGCCCCGCGCGCCGCGGTGCAGCTGAAAGAAATACCCATAAAAGTCGCCATGGCCAAAGCGGTAAAAAAAGCAGCCCCCGATGATGATCTGGACGGTTTTGCTCCGACGCAGGGCATACCCGCGCAAAAGTATACGCTGCCGCCTCTGTCGCTTCTTGATTCGCCGGCGGAAAAAGATATACTCATCGATCATGAAGCCCTGCGCCGCGATGCCGAAACGCTTGTGCAGAAACTTGCCGATTTCGGCGTGCAGGGCGTGGTTGTGGAAATCAGCCCCGGCCCGATCATTACCCGCTTTGAATTCGAGCCGGCGCCCGGCGTGAAGCTCCAGCGCATCATAAACCTGCAGGAAGATCTGTCCCTGGCCTTGAAAGCGCTCTCCGTGCGCATTGCACCCATTCCCGGCAAATCAGTTGTCGGCATAGAGCTGCCCAACAAAAAGCGCATGACTGTCTGCTTTAAGGATATCGTGTCGCAGGCGGAATTTATCGAATCCGCCTCACGCATCACCATCGGCATGGGCAAGGATATCGGTGGCGCCCCGATCTTAAATGATCTTGCGCGCATGCCCCATCTGCTCGTGGCGGGCACCACGGGCTCGGGCAAGAGCGTATTTGTCAATACCCTGATCTGCAGCATTCTTTTCAAGTCGACGCCCGAAGAGGTGCGCTTTCTCATGATCGACCCCAAGCGCATTGAGCTTTCGCTCTACGAGGGCATACCGCATCTGCTGCACCCTGTGGTGGTTGAACCAAAAAAGGCGGCCATAGCCCTGCGGTGGGCAGTGGAGGAAATGGAGCGCCGCTACAAGCGCATCGCCGAGAAGGGAACGCGCAATATC
>Ga0114951_10001711_pt1 | contig 26324 bp, 23 predicted proteins | sample AM7aDNAmetaG_FD_88677 | JGI IMG/M metagenome (GOLD analysis project Ga0114951, IMG submission 88677) | Freshwater microbial communities from Finland to study Microbial Dark Matter (Phase II) - AM7a DNA metaG | ecosystem: Environmental > Aquatic > Freshwater > Lake | place: Finland: Lake Alinen... | reverse complement strand
TCAGCTATTTCTAATATTTTGTTCTGAGTTGTAAAAAACGATTCCGTTACTATATGGCGAACAGTCTCAATACTATTTAATATATTCATATCAAATTCAGGAAGACACTGTGCAATATCATCTACCCATTTATTGCATGCGATATATTTAACTAAATCCATTACTGAATCTGGTTGATTATTAATCAATTCTTTTCTATTGATATAATCTAACAAAGGATCTAAATAATATCTTTCTGATAATACATGTATACAATCGTTTACAAATTCCCTGTATGAATTTCCTGTTGATAACTGTTCTATTACTGATTCTAGATTCAAATCAAAAATAATTTTAGAATTACTTTTTCCAATCGAATCTATTAGTATATCTTTTTCATATAAGAAATATTGTTTGGCCATCAGCTCTTCATTCGTCATATCATCCATCTCATCAAAAGCTGAAATCATCGAAGATAATCTTTCATCTAAATTTTTCATTTATTTAATCTTTCTCTATGTTCTGTAATAATCATTTTAATTTGATTATATACTAAATTTTTATCTTTAATCCATTCTATTTCATTAATTCTTATAAAAGTACACCCCAAAAATTTTTCTATTTCTTCTTGTCTTATAATATCTCTCTCAACATAACACGCATTAGAATGATGATATTCATCTATTTCTATAGCGATATTTAATTCTTTAATATAACCATCTAAAACATATCCAATTACTCTAAATGATTTTTCAATTAAAATATCTGAAATCTTAGAAATCTCATCTATTATTTCTATTTCATTTTTTCCAATTTGAACTTTATATTCACCGTGCTGCAATTCTATATTTTTGATAAAATTTTCTCTAGCTGATCGTCTGGCATTTTCTGTTCTGCAATACAAATCACCAAAATGAAGAATTTGAGTTTCAATCTTTTGATTTTTTACTGATTCTATTTTGGATGGATGATCTACATTATATCTTTCTATTAAAGTAGCTATTCGCCTTTTCTGAATAGATTCGACTCGAATCGGTGTTTCTTCTCCATATTTTTTAATCATTCCATCTTTTTTTAAATCATATGACATTAATGGATTATCCACACCATGATTAATAAAACATGTCTTTCTCATCTTCTTTTGTATTTCTTTATTTTTTACAGCACATGTCTGACTACAAAAATCATTATATGCCTCATTCAAATCTCTATTGAATTTTTTCTTTTTCCCACATTCACAAATATCTTCGCCATCTTTTTTTAGATATGTATCATAGTATTGTTGAAGAGTTAAATTATGTTTTTTAACAATATGACTACCCAATCGTTTTAATTCTATCCCGCACACATAGCATTTCATAATTTCACATCCAACATCATCGATAATAGATAAATATCCAATTTTGATTTTGTTTTGCTTACTTTAGATTCTCTATAAGATACTTTACCTTTTTGCATAATCTCATACATCATTTCGTCTTTCATTTTCTTATCATCCGATAATGGACCAAACAACTCTCTTAATAGTGTTTCTGATCCGTGAGAAACAATTGCCCAAGTATCAAATTCCCCTATGCGCTGACCGCCACCCTGTGCTGAACCAGCAGTTGGTTGACCTGTTGAAGTATCATACTTTCCAACAGACCTAGCAGATACAAGATATGATGCTTGTTTCTCTAATTTCTTGTAATACAAATAACCAACACCAACAGGATTCTTGGTTAATGTATTATATTCGGGTAATTTTAAATTATATGCAGATTGTGCACCAACAATCTTCATAGCATTAGCTATCATATTTTTATCAGGAGATTTAAATGGGGGAACAATAATTGGAAGAAAATCACCTTTAGCATGAACCATTTGAATGTATTGTGCGTATTGTTTATCACTCAAAGCTAAATATGCTTTGATGATATTGGTAGATAGAGATTTATTTTTCGTGTTATCTAATGCAGTATATACACTAGCCAAGAATTTCATTGCTTGTGGGGTTTTCTTATATCCCATAACGACTAATTTTTTAGCCATAAATTTTGCAATCAATCCAGTATATAACTCATACAGTGTGCCAGGGTTCATGCGGTTAATAATTGCGATCGGATTTAAAATAATATCAATACGTTCACCCCAAGGAGTAAGCGGCATATTTTCATCTTTTTCAATATATGTCAACACGCCTTTACCGCCATGGTTATTCGTAATTTTATCACCAATCACACACCCGTCATATCGTTCGATCTTAAAGACAATTCGAACACCAGAAAAAGGAGCTTTACTACCAGCTTCATTGACTAAGAATTTTTCTGGAAATGGTCCACGCATTTCTTCCCATCTTTTTCTAAATATATTATATTGTGCTTCAAGAAGTGGAAATTTTTTAATTGGTGAGTTTGGATAAATTTCAATAGCAATAATTTTACCACCCGGCGAACGAGTAATATGTTGACCTTCTACAATTTCATCAGCTTCCATATCTAATAATTCTTCTACTTCTTTAGAAGCACGAATCAGTAAAGGTTCACCTTTAGTAGTGTCACCTTCTTTAGCCATAAATTTTACTGTGGTGGTGGGTTTGATATCGATTACTATCTCTTCATAAGCAGAAGATACAAACTTTTGATTTGCAATCTTTTCAGAAATAATATAACCGTCTTCAAATGAATAACCTTTCCATCCCATAACTGCAGTCAATAAATTACAACCAACAGAAATTACACCATCCCGGATATGTTTTCCTTCAGCCAGGATTTGTCCGGATGATACTTTTTGACCATCTTTAACAACACTATGAAAATAGTTAATCGAGCTTTTTCCCTGAAAAGATTTTAATACCTTATTATCTAAAGGAACAGTATGAACTTTAGTTGTTTTAGAATCTTTAACATATATTGCATTTGGACTCTGTCTTACTACCATTCCATCGACCGGCGCTTTCTTTATATAAGAATCTGTTAACATAGTGGTTAACATTGTCTCATATCCTGTTTGAACTAGTGGCTGTTCAGCACCAACAATAGGAATCGCCTGTCTGGTTTGTGATGTACTAAGCATTACTCGACAACCATCATCATTTGAAACGAAAGGAATAATTGCGGTTGTCGTACTTAATACTGATGAATTAATATCATCGCCTTTGAATGATCCAAATGAACCACGGATATTACCAACTGCAGCATCAATGGTTAATTGATTGATCACTCCAACCTTACCATTTTCTGGAGTATCCATCGGATCTAAATTACCATAATAACTAGAATCAATATTTCTTGCCGAATCTACTACTCCATTTTCATCTGTTAAACCACCAGGACCAATAGGAGTAACTTTAGTTAAACTTGATAACTCTTCATAGGGATTAATATTTTCTATTGGACGAATCATTTGAGAAGTATTCACAATCGTACTGATGATTTGTTTGGCATCACAATAGTAAGCCGCATCTTTGTTACCACGTTCAATACTTGCTAGATATTCACTATAGGATCCAACAATCAATTTTTGTAATTGATAATTGAATATTTCAGAACTTCTAATTCTCTGTTTAGAAATATCATTTCTTTTATCAACTTTACCATTCGCCAATCCCCTACATATATAAAGCATACACCCATCAAATGTCGAAGGAAGCATCTTTGTTTTTAATACCTGTACTGAAATTGGTTCCATTATATTTTCAAGTACAGTATTAACTTGAGATAAACTATTTCTATTTCCTGTTTCTTTAGCAACCATCGAAGACCAAAAATCAGACTGTTCAATATTTGTTGATATAATATCTCCTTTAATTTCAAACATTGAATTAATCAATATCTCAGATTCTTTTGTTGAGTATTTAAAAACCATAAATTTACCATCAGCCAGAGGTAATACTTTCGTATCTCTTTCTGGTGGTTGTGTATCAACAATAGAGTAAGTAATACCAAAAATCTTTAAGGTATATGCAAACCCAATAGCGTAGAACATCAATAAACTTGTTGGCATCCAATATCCAGCTATATGCGAAATGAAGTATGACTTATTTTTTGTTAACTTGTGGTGTGTAGCTACAGTTGCATACATTGTCTGAAGTGCAGCTTCACCTAATTTGATAAAATAAATTGGATCTTTGATGATTTGATAAATTAAATATTTCTTAGAACCATTGATTAAAAATGTTCCATCTGATTGAATCTCGGGAATATCAAATATAACAGAATGTTTGTTTCCTTTTGTATCTTCTAGAGTAATATCATATCGAACCAATTTAGTTGGATCTAAATCGCCCGGATCAACAGGTATACTGTTCTTTTTAAAACTAGATACTTTTAATGGATGTTTTGATTTAGATTCAAGAATCTTAAAAGATTTTTTAAGATCAGATTCAAAAGATTCCTGAAAATCTACAATTCTTTTATTTAGTACTCTACTAGGATTCTTATTATCATTAGCACTATTTACATTGGCTCTATTATAAACAAGATCTCTAGATTCGTTCTTATAATTATCACCTTCTAGAATTGATGGCGCCAAATCTGTTTTAATTGCATAAATTGCTCTAGAATAATTTTTAGGATCAATCTTCTTAAATATTTTCTCGGTTTTATCAGCATCTCTTGTTATACTAAATAATGATGATTTAATTACTAGTGCTTGACTTGTGACTGGATCAATATGACTAGTATTTAGAATATCTTTTTTAATTTCTGGATCTAATGCTGTTACATAATCATTAACCGCATTAGTCATTTTATTACTTACAATTGGTCTATCCGGATCAACTGTAATATTTTTTTCTTCACTTTCAATTTCATGTTGTGATTGAACAACAGATGATACTTGATCAGAATAATTATCAACTTCTTTCTTTTCTATCTCATCACTATTAACTAATTCAATAGTTCTAAGATTTCTAAAAATACTAAATATTCTAGCAGTAGATAATTGTTTTTCTAAATTCTTCAACATTGCATATTTGGTTAAATCACCAGACTGTATTGCTAATACGACATAATCAAAGGGAACTGTATCTTTGAACATCATATAAATAGGAAATGCTCGTCTGTTCAATATATTATCAGAGATTGGTTTATTTATATCAACATGATATATCAAAATATTAGATCTGTCTGGGTAATATTGTGATGCTGATTGTAAATAACCCAAAATATTATTCATAACCATTGATCGTCTATATGATCCAGTTTTAAATTTAGCATCTAATTGTTCCATATATGGAGTTGTATCAATAAACAAATTTAAAAGATTTGGCCTATTCATTCTGATTGGAAGAATTTTATTGGCAGTAAATTGAGTTAATAATTTTGGTGTTATTTGCAATCTAGGAATTTTACTAACTAAAATTGTTCCAAATCTAACAAACATTTTTCTAATATTCAGATGGGGATATGCTGATAGAAATGTTGAATTTTCTGAATAAAAAATTAAATTGTAAGATTTGTTATCATCCGTTTTTGTAATGGCCAGATTAGTTGTATAAAGGGGAAAGAGTCTAAGTTTTTTAATATCAATCATATTGACCTTTTATGATATTAGGATTTTTCTTTTTTGGTGACTATTAATAAATTTAAGAATAGATTCTCTATTCTCATTATCATCTATCATTTTGATTGCTTCAGTAACTACTTCATCATTCTCAGAATCTTCCATATCTGATTTTTTAGATACTAACCTTTTTAAGATCGATGTAATCTTTTCAAATCCTAATGGTTTTTGATCCTTGATAAAAATACTAGTAAATTTAATATTTCCGGCTATTTCAGTTGCGACTAGTACATTATCAAAAGGCAAATTTCCTTCACCAATTTCAGCCATCAAAGATAATATAGATGATCGTCTATATAAAAAAGGCTGAGGGATTGATTTATTTAGATTTACATGATAAATCAATATATTCTTAGAATTACCAAACTGCTTGATCTTATTAAAATATGAAATAATCTTTTGAAAAACAATCGGTCTCTTATATGATTGTTTTCCATATTTTTGATCGATTACGTTAAAAAATGAACCAGAATCAAAAAATACATTATATTGTCCAGGAATCAAAACAGGAATTAAACCAATTTCTTTGTATGGCAATAAAAATTTTGTTGTAGCAATGATCTGTGGATTCTTAAAAGAAACCATAGAAATTCTTTTTATAAACTGTCTTCTAATATTTAGTTTTGAATAGAAATTTTTAAACTCATCATTCTCGGACATAACTATTACATTATATGGTGTAAGTTCATTTGCTGGAATAGCAATGTTCCTAGAAAATAAAGGAAACATTTTCATCTTCATTACATTTATCATAGTAATAACCCCTCTTTAAATTTTGTTCTCAAAACTAAAAGTTTCCAGTTATGAGTTTTTCTAAAATAGTTTCATCTGTCGGTCTATCATAAATTAAACCGGTGGTAATAGATTCTTTTGGATTTTCAAATGCTAATGCTTGTAACCATGATTCTAATTTAGGAATACTCTTTAATGATCGAATTACCGCACCATAATTTTGATTTAATCTAGCGGGATATGACGGATTACCTTTATCTCTTAATAGATTACTAGCTAAAATCTCAAAATGAACCAGATCAGCACTACTCAATTGACGATAAATATTATATAATTTCAAACAAAAATGATCGCCATTATTTAATCTAACAGGAGTTCTTCCTGATAGGGTAGCATCAATAACCTTGATTTGTTCAGAAAATATTTCGGGTGTAGGAAGACAATCCATCACAACAGAACCCTTTGGAAATTCAATAATTATTTTTCCATCGGTACGAGTAACTTTTTTGTCTTTTAACTGTATTTCAATTTTACTATCTATCGTAACATCAATTATAAAAGATAAATATTTCATTGCAAAGAAAGCATAATTCAGATCAATCTTATCATTCGTAATCAATATATCTTTCTTTGGTTCTTTATATTCCTCAGGAATGATTTCGATACTACCATCTATCAATGAAACTAGTTTAGTACCATCTTGTTTAAAAGATTTTATAAAAAATGCTTTATCTGAATCTTCCATGATATTAGTTAATTCATTACTTATATTTACAGTTTTCATATTAATTGAACCACCAACATGGAACGTTCTCATGATAGTTTGAGTTAGAACTTCTCCACAAATTTCACCAGCTAAAATTCCAACATATTTCGTTCTGTTTCTCATTAATAACTCGCCATAGCAAGTTCTACAAATTTTCTTTGATATACAATATAATGGAGATCTTAGATGAATGACTTTATCAGTGTGTTTATTTTTATCAAATGGAACAATTTTTCCAGACTTATCTATAATATTTCGACCCATTAATCTTGCAGCGATTTCTGGTGTTGCTTTTAAAGTAAAAAATCTCTTAGTTCTACAATCTACAACTCTTGGATCAGCTTCTACTCTTTGAAGAGCATAAACTAATTGACGAGATAAATAACCAGTGTCAGAAGTATTTAATACTCTGTCAATAATACCTTTTCTAGAACCAAAACCGCCATTGAAATATTCTTCACTATTAAATCCATCTGAATATGATCCTTTGATTATTTTTACTCCATCTGGAGTATTAATCATTCCCTTAGAAACTAAAATTTGTGATGTTTGATTATATCCATTCTTTAGACCGCCAGCTTTTCCAATCAAACCAATGTTTGTATTTTTAGTTTCAACATATTTTTGAAGTGCAGATTCAATCTGTTTTACTAATATACCCGCTTCGGTTGCATCTTTTGCATCGCCTAATTTCTTTTTGAGATCTAAGATTTCTTTTGGTACGTCTATCAAATCATCAAGTGTAAATGATGGGGCCATAATTGTATAATATAACATTGCTAAATTAATTAGTTGATGACAAAATTCAACATAAATTGGTTTTTCTTTTATGTAATCATTATAGATAGTCTTAGTTAGATTCTTGATATCTTTTTTATTAATCGGTCTGTTTGAATAATATCTTTTATGAGGTAGAATTTTATTAAAAAGAACTCGACCCACGGTAGTAACCTGACCATCATATTTAATAATATCTAGGGGTTCTAATTTCTTCAATTCATCATCTGAACGAACAGTGATTGGTGCTTTCTTAGATGGGGAATCTTGTGTTAAAGCATAAACACCAATAACTACATCTTTACTAAAATCATCAGAAACACCAGTAAATGAATCTTTAGATTCTGAGTTGACCATCTTATCTCTTGCTTCAGCAATAGCTTCTCTGGTTATCGGTACATATAATGCCATTTGGTCACCATCGAAATCTGCATTATATGCTGCACATTTCGCAATAGATAATTGAATTGTATCTCCTTCTGTTAAAATTGGTTTGAATCCCTGAACCGATTCACAATGAAGTGCGGGATCACGTTTAGCTAAAACAACTTTATCAGTAATTGCTCTAGTAACAGAACCTTTTACTATATCTTCAAGTTCTTGACTAATCTTAAATCCTTTTTGAATACTGGTTAATAGAGCACGAATCGTTAAAATAGATAAAGTTGAATTATCCCATTCTTTAATTAATGTACTTAGTCTACCACGATCTACATTTCCACTATTATACATATCATACAAAATAAATGGCTCGTATAACTTAACCAAGATTCTCAGGGGTATACCGATTTCATCAACTCTAATTTTACCAGAGCCACCAGTAACGACTGCTCGACCAGTGAAGTCTGCTCTTTTACCAAGAATATCTTGACGAATCATTCCTTGCTTTTTAGAAATCTTTTCAACTATATATTCATATAATTCATCAACCAGCTGTTGCATCTTTACAGATAAGATATCATACATTGGTCCACTATTTAAAGACATAGATTCTAGTTGTAATGATTGTCTGATAATTTTTAAATAATAATCATTAATTGGTGGAATTCTAAAACCACCATGAACCTCATCTACTTGTGCATCTCTAGAAGCTGTTGTAGGCATTACAATACATTTTGAAATGAAAACCATACCTCGTTTGTGATAACTCAAAATCATATTCCGCATATCTTTTCGAATTTTAGACTCTTCTGGTTTATTAATAATCTTATCGAAATTCTTATAAACAGAAGAAAGACTATTGATTTCACCATCCTTATCTTCAGCAAGATATCCATTTTCTTGTAACTTATATGCTGCTTTTCTATTTATCGCAAGAATTACTTTTCTATTAAGTTGTTCTAGTGGTTTAATTAGTGCTGGATGAATAATTAAACAATTTAGATTAATATAAGAAAAAGTTCTTCCTCTCTCAATCGAACCACTTGGACCAAAGATTGTTTCTGAAAACAAACCATCCGGATGAAAACTAGTACTTTTACCAATAGTATATTCAGTACTTGTAACTGGACGCAACCCCTTAGTTACTTTTTCCAAATCAAGAAGTTTAATCATGAATTCCTCAATTAATGTTTTGGTTCAGGTCTTTCAGGCGATGGTTTCATAGACATAGAAACAGGAATTGTGGTTTGCCGTTTCTTTAATCTATTTCTATATCTAACTATATTTATCATCTCATTATCAAGTCTTGTTTTTACATAAATTATTTTAGCATTTAATGTTTCTTCTGAAATGCCTCTGCCACGCATTGCTTGTAGATCAGCCATTAGTTTTTGAAGATATTTAATCTTGCATCCAGATGTACAAACAGAAACTCTAGATTGATAATCTTTTCCGTTTCTGATAGCACTTCGACACTTTTCTGCGCACTGATCTAAGATATTTTGATTGATTGCCATCGCTCCGAAGATGGATGCCTCATGTAAAAATAAATCTCTTAACGTACTCATAGTAAACCCTTTGATATTTGTTCAGGAATATCAACTAGGAATCTATCCAAGTCTCCATATATATATTAATCTATGAAGAAGAAACTTGTTTGTTGATTATATTAAACTTTATTTGATCTGAATTCAAATAAAGTTTTGAATAGTTAATCTAAATTATAAAAATTTGTTATTTTTATTTTTCAGAAATTTTCTTGAATGGTTAGTTCTACTATATATATTATTTAAAATGATGATTTATAATGCAACAAAGGAGAAACATGCTTAAGTTCGAAAAGACAGATGCAGAAAAACGGAAGTATAAAATTCATAACGTTGTTACTGTTGATGGTGTTGAAACCAAAACATTAGTAACATCTCTTGATTTAGTTTTTTCCCCAATCACAAATAAGTTTCCAAAGTTAATGGAATTTTTAGAAGATGCGAGTGATAAACTCGGTCCTGAATTTGATCAATGGTTCACTGCATTGATTGCAGATTATAAAACGACCAATTTTGATTATCTTGTTATCAAAAGAAATATTCCTCAGTTAAAAAACTGGTGTGATCAATATTTAGTAAAACTAAATATTAATTTTGAAAATTATATTAATCGTTCGAAAATCTCAAAGAATAGTATCTTTTTTGATGCTGAAGAGATTGAAAAGATTATTAAAGCATCTAATTATTTGAAAATCTATTTTATCATTGCTCAAGATGTTGAAATGAAACTTGTAAATAAGTTTCATAAAGAAACATACAATGAGTTAATTAAAGATATCAATAACAATGATATCATTTATAAACTGTTTAAAATTGTTAGTTCAAAGACGTACGAATATAATTATACTGATAAGTATATGTGGGATTACATTAAAACGATTTATTGTAAGACTACAGATATGCATGTCTTTTCGATTTTCAATTTCTTGATGAATAACATTTTGGTAACTTGTAGTGCAACTAGCAATCCAATTCCATATTTGATTAGTGTCATTGATGAATCTATTAAATGGATCCTCAAGAATATTTATAAGGATGCTATTATTTATAGCGATACCATAAGCACGCAAGACGTGTATACTATTCAGGGTAAAGATAATTTAAGTAGTTATGCGCATAATGATACCGTGGGTAAACTTCTGATTATTTCGTATAATCAATTGGAGACTCTCGGAATCGATAATATCGAATCATTCAAATCTGTATTAAATAGTCTTAAAGAAATTTCTCTATTCTCTAATTATATCACTTATCCAATTTTATCGAAAGTCCTTGATATTCCATATCGGCATTTCTTGACTCTTTCGGTATCTAATTCTTACTTGTTAAATATTTTGTTATTCTCTATTCTTCCAGATGAATTTAAGAAAAAGTATCCCGTCATGTCAAAGATGCTTCTTTATTATAACAAGCAAAAACCAATTCTAAAGACAACATATAAAGTTAAGAATATTGATATATTCACAGAAACTATTGGAACGTTTTTAAGTTTCAAAAATGTGAATACGCCCTATGATTTCTATTCTAATATTGTAGGTAAAATCTCAAGAAATACATATGCTTCATTTACTAGCGATCAGGAGATAATGAATTTTCCGCTTGCTAAACTTGAAGTGGATATAGTCAAGTTCTATAACGATTATTTTGATAATCGGCTAGATCCATTGTTCGATGAACTAAGGACCAAGATCGATAAATTGTTGTAATTTTTAAAGGGTGTCTTGAAGACGTTTAATGTCTTCAAGACCCCTTATCACACATAAAAAATTTTGAATTGTTTCTTCTTTATTTTCTTTCCAATCTTTTTCTCTAATAATAAAAAAATTACAATCAAGTTTATTCATCAATTCTTTTTGTCGATTAATATCATGAGTTAAACACCATGAATATTTATGCCAATCTTCATAAAATTCAATTATCAGATTTAAATCTTTAATATATCTATCTGGAAAAAGACCAATAAAAGTTTGATTTTTAAGAAGCGAATAAGAACACAATAATTGTAATTCATCGAAACACATTCTTTCCTGAATTCCTTCTGATGGAGAAAAAATAGATCCATCTTTATACCCGGACATTATTTGTCGAATCATATTTTCTCGAAGAATTATTTTTCCTTCTTTCGATTTAGTCCAATGATCTACACCGAATTTTAGTATATTTGAATACTTAGACTTATCTTGAAATTCTCTGCATTTAAATGGGTTATCATAACCATATCTATTCATCATAGTTTTTTTAAATTGATTCTGAATTTTATCAGATTGCATTGGACTATCGACACCCCAGTTTTCAAAACATGTTTGGATTTTCTTTACTTTAATTGCTTCTGATTGACTAGGATTTTCAACACCCCAAGTTTCTTTACATGTATGTTTTGCTTTTTCTTGAACTACTTTTGATTGCCCGGGATAATTAACTCCTAAATGATCAAAGCATGTTTTCTTAGCTTTTTTTTGAACTGTTTCGGAACACATTGGCGATGGACCACTATATCTTTCTTCATTTGTCAATTTTGTTTTTTTCTGAACTATATCAGAACACATTGGTGATGGGCCACCATATCGTTCTTCGTTTGTTTGTCTTGTTTGTTCTTTAATTTCTTTCGATTGCATTGGATATTCAACACCATGTCGAGAAATCATAGTTTGAATTTGTTTTTTTTGGATTTTTTTCGACTGCATGGGATTTTCAGTACCCCAATGTTCTTTATTGGTTTGTAATTTTTTATCTTTAATCAATTGAGATTTACTTGGGTTAGATACTCCATTTCTGTCAATACTTGTTTGAATAAATCTTTCTCTGATTTCTACAGATTGTAGCGGATGATCGACCCCAAAATTTTCTTTACATGAATCTTTTTTCTTTTGCTGTACTTGTTCAGAATTATTAGAACAAACAGTAGAACAATATTTACTATATCCTAATGTTAATCCAAGAAAACTACAACAGTTTCCACAACTCAAACATATTCCTTCGCCGCCAATTTTAATATATTGATCATAATAATTTTTAAAATTAGTAATATTATGATGGTGTAAGAGATGTCTTCCAAGAATAGTACATTCAGAATCGCATATTTTACATGTGTGTTTTTTAGTTTTCATATAATTTATTCTAAAAATTTTTTATGAAGACGTCATGAATCTTCCTCTAATTATCTTCCCAAAATCCATCTTTTTTATTTGCTTATTAATCTCATACGACTTACATTTATCTTGTCTTATATGAACTATTCTATAATCTATTGGTATATCAAATTCTAAATATCCCTGACTTTTTAATAGATACGAATATATCATAACCTGGATACTATAATGAATATGACTGCAATCAGGAAATTGTTCAAATGGTCCATATCCATATTTTCTATAATTATTTTCTTTTTCAATACTTTTAGAAGTTTTCCAATCAAGAAGTAAATATTTTGATTTATCTGGATATAGAAATACCCCATCTACTGTACCAGCAATCTTGATTGATGGATCAAAAAGAATCTGTTCAATATAAATCGGGATTAATTTTTTTTCGTTAATAATATGATTATGAACTATTCTAGTCTGTTTATTATACTTCTTGTATATTTCACATTCTTTATCAGTATAATCTATATTAGTAAATAAACATTGTAACATATTATGAACTACCGTTCCTTGATTGGCTGCAGTATCAGCTATATCTTTCCACTCTTTTAAAAGTTTTTCTTTTGTTGTTCCTCGTTTAATAGCACATTTCTCTGCTATTCTTTCAGAATCAAATTTTTCGAAATAATCACTAATCAAAGTTGTAGCTGATGTATACTCGTTATTTTTATTATCAATATATGAATGATTTTCTTCATTAAAAGTTAATGATATTGATTTGTTAAGTGGATGAATTATTTTCATTGGTTTAAATTTATTCAGGATAGATTCACATTTTAACTATTTGAACAAATAGTAAAGGAGTTTTCTATACTATATGAAACGAGAAAAATATATCTCATGGGATGAATTCTTTATGGGTGTTGCAAAATTAGCTTCACAAAGAAGTAAAGATCCTGATACCCAATGTGGAGCATGTATTATTAATCCGAAAACTAATAGAATTGTATCAGTTGGTTATAATGGATTGCCTCGCGGATTAGATGATAATGGTATCTCTATAATGGATTCAATTAATAGTAACTGTGAAGCAGAAATTTTTATGACTAAACAATCCGGTAATAATTTAAGGTATGATTATTGGGGTAAACCGAATAAATATGAATTCTCTGTTCATGCTGAAGAAAATGCAATTCTAAATTGTTCTGAAGATATGACTGGTTGTATTCTTTATCTATATTGTGATAAAGGTTATTATCCCTGTTCTCGTTGTGCAAGAGATATTGTTCAGAAGGGAATTTCAGAAGTCGTAATGGCATTTGCTATTAAAGAAAATACACCAACGTACAATTGGGAATTTACAAAACATATGTTCAGAAAAGCTAGTGTGCAAATCAGAATACTAAACAAAGGAGAATAGAAATGAGTTATAAAGGTCATAAAAGTAGAGTAACAAATAAGAAACAGTTTGATAGTAACTTTGATCTGATTAAGAAAATTCCAAAATCTGAATCGAAAGCTAAAAAACAAAGTAAAGAACTCACGCTTCCCCTTACTGGCCGAGTTACCAGATATACATTTTCTTGAGGTGAAACATGTTTGTAGTACTTGATGGCCCAAATGGCGCAGGCAAGACTTCTGTGGTAAACTACTTAAAGAAAATGGGTACCCAAACTCTAAGTAGTCCCAATGGAACTCCACTTGCACAATTTCTAAGACCAGTATGTCGCGGTACCGATCAATGGACTGATATTGATAAAACAATTCAGTTTCTTTGTTTTAGTGCTGCTAGATTAGATGAATATATTAGACTTGTAAAAGATAAGAAAGAACTAATTGTAGCTGATAGATGGTGGACATCAACCTATGTTTATCAATGTATTCTTGGAGGAATAAGCGAAGAATTTCTCAGATATACTATTCATCCCCAAGAAAAGATTGATCTAGTTGTAATTATGACTGGTGATTCTGATGTTCTAATTGAACGAGTAATCAAGGAACGAGCAAAAAACCCAACTCATGGTGTTTGTTCTTGGACAAAAGAACGTGATATTATGAAAAGAATTAATGATATCTATACCAATGAACTTCCTAAATATTTGAAATCAAAAGGAATTCAATATGTTTTAGTTGATACAACCAAGCATTCGTTGAGTATGGTTCAAAGTATGATTGAAATTATGCTTCCTGTTGGTCGGGGAAGAACTGATTAAGATTGTAAATCGACGTAAAAAAGGCACCTTGAATATCGAAAGATATTCAAGGTGCCTTTTCAATACGAAAAATTATTTCTTCATCAAACTATACTGTTTCATTGCTGATACCAACAAATTCTTTTTAAAGAAATGACCGGGGCATTTACATTCTTTATCTGTTGATACTTCCCAGTGCATCTTCACATTGTTAATATTCATAGGATACCATCTTAAAATAGAAGCTATCGATCTATATGCCATTTGCTGATATGCTCGCTGTGTTGGCATAGTTAAATTATAATTACCAGCAATAGCAACATGGATTGAATTTAAATATTGATCGGGAATATCTTTATATGTGCAATAATAACAAAATGGTCTCATCATGAATGTTTCGTAATCATTATTAATTTTCTCACATACAAAATGATATGGCATTTCATATTCACTATTAAAAACCCAATTATACATTGAAAGTTTTTGAATATTCTCTTTTCCATTATCAATTTTTGCTGATGGTACATTAGCAAATTGACAGGAAAAATCATGGATAATTATATATCGAAATTTCTTATACGCCTTAGGAAGGTAGTTTGGTCTGTATGGTGCGATCATCGAAATATCCTTTTAATTTATTCTCCAAACTAAGTCTACACAACATCAACAGATAAATTTTCGGTAATTTGTATTGTATTATAAGTATTACTTGTGAATGTTATCATTATAACATACGATCCGGGCGTATCAAAATTAAGAATAGTTCCAATCTCCCACTGATTAAATGTATGATCATTATACAGTTCATCATAAGATACGTTACTTGATGTTGGTTCAGATATAACACTCCATTCATATGTAAAATCTGATAATGGCATATTACCACCAGATAAATCAGAAATTAATAAATAAGGTGTGTTATGAACAATATCAGGAGAACTGTTACTGCTACTCGATGAACCAAGATATGGAACTAAATCAGAAAAAGAAATAGTAGGTGGCGTTTTAATTAATCGATCAGTGGATATTGTCCCATTCATTAAACCAGCTAAAGTAATTGGTCCTGTTGTACATGGATCTGCATTCATCAATAAAAAACCACCAGTAGATGCAGCAAATGAGAATGTTACTGCAATCTTTGCTTCTGCAGCAGCATATCCCGGAATAACAACATTTAAATTGGAATGTGTATAAAATGAAAGATCTATTTCTGCAGCTTTTAATCCTATAGATAAATCAAGTTTGGGTACAGGCAAAGTAATTCCAAGACCCAATGCTATTCCTGCTAATATTTCTGGTCCTTGTATATCAAGTATAAGACCATCCCATACTGTAGGTATACACCCAGTAACAAGACTAATATTAAAATTTGGTATTTTTAATTTTCCAGCTAAAGAAGCAGATAATGATAAAGATGTAGTTGGACAAGTAAGAGAAATATCAAAATCCAACATATGCATCTCAAGCATCGCAGATAATATAAAACTTGTAGATAACTCAAAACATATTGGTATTAAAATCATACTGTACCTCTAAAAGTTTATATATCCATCATTAGTTGGATTTTCTGTACCTAAAACAGTTCTCATGGCTTGTCTTTGATTTGGTGCAAAAATATAGTTCATTACATTTGGATCTGAAATATCCATTCCTGGTGGGATATTTGAAATGAACTCACTCATTTTCCATGTATTCATACACGCTATCCCATCAACAGAACTATTCATAATATAATCAACATAATCAGAAGATGATGCTATTCCACCATTAATACTATTTACAGTTTCTTCATTATTAATCTCTTCTGATTGTGGCGGATGATTTTGGGTATACATCATGTATCGACAATATGGACTTCTTTGATATAAATTAATACCCGGACCCCAAGTTAATGATAATCTATCGGAAGGAACACCACAAGTATTTATTAAGAACATTACTAATTTTCGTATCCACCCAAAATCAGGAAGCGAAGTAGTACCATAATTTCCAGATCCTAAATTTAGGATATATGGAACTTTACTTGTAATAATATGTTGTGTAACCATTTTAATATATTCACCCTGGATTGAATCATCCCAACTGGTAGAAATATATGGATAACATTTTAAAAATGGATCTTGTGGACTACAACAAAAATCAAATAACGTTGGAATGATAGTAATATTATATACAGATGCAGTATTACAAATATAATCTAAATTTTTCCACCATGTTGTGGTGTCGTCAATTATCCAGCTTGATGGGTTTCTATAATTATCATAAACAGGTATTGATGATGAATCAAAAAAATCAGAATCTTCTACACCATCAGTAATATCTTTAAATAGATAAAATCCAGTATATGTACCATATGATTTATCTACTAGCGGAATAACAGTATCTAAATAAACTTTTTTCAAATGTAACAAATTCATATGGCCAACACCAACAACTCTATGTATTGGTTTAGTTGCAGGCACACCACTTTTTGTATAAGTAGGAATCTTAATTATTGGTGGTGCAGTATTCACAGGAACAGACCCAACAGCTAATTCATATGCATCACCGGGAATAGGAGATATTAAATTTGTTGTTGGTGGTGTTAAATCTTCAATAGGAACAACAGGATTTAAACTTTTTGGTGGAATTGCCGTCTGATGCCGATCGCCATCAGGTTTAGCAATAGTAGCTATTCTTGCTTGCTGTGCTATTTTTGTTGGAAGAGTAGCTATTGCAGATTGTGCACCTTCCTGTATCTTAGTCTTAGCTCCACTAATATTTATTGCGCCACCTGATTTAATATCTGTTTGTGCGCCACTTTCTATTCTTGATGCAACATATGATTTAATATCTACTTCATTAGATGACATTTGCATGGATATAACAGAACCACATTGCATTATACCACCAGAACAATGACTGAGTGTAGTAGTTGCAGTATCACGTATTTCTGATCCCGCATATCGTATATCTTTAGTTAAAGCATAACGATCAAAAGAAAATGCCTTTTCTTTATGACCAGAAATTGCTTTTGTGTGTATCTCATGACCAGAACTAACAACATAATCATTACCAACAGAACATTCCATATTCACGCCGGTTTTAATAAAAAGATTTCCTTTGGTTTCTATATGTATATCACTGGCGAAAAACATATGAAGTTGATCACTTACACCATTCTCATCTTGAATCATTTTAATAAAATTACCTCGATAATCTTTAATTAAAATCTTTTCGTGCGATGGTCTTTCGTCTATTAAAATAGTAGTCATATTTTTATCAATAGCAAATACAGATACATTATCTCCATCTGGTGCATTGTTCATTTGTCTTTTTTTACCGGTGATCTCTATTCTAGCATCATCCGGATCATCTGAAATAACAATACATCTGCCTTCGTTAGTTTTAATCAGAGTCCATTTTTTCCACCACTCTTTACCTTGTTGATTCTCAGGTAATACTTTTCGCTGACCTGCTTCCAGAGATCCAAAATAATATGGATGGTTAGGTTCACCATTCTCAAAAAATACCCAAACCCAAGATCCCGCGGGTGGTATTAAACATGAACCCTGATAATTTGCATCTGTTAACGAAGCTCGATGTCCTTGAGTATCTTGTATATTTCTTCCACCCATATAATTATTTGCAGGATGAGCCCATAAACCATTAGTAGCCCAATCTAAAGTATAATCATCACCAGTCTCGGGCATAATATCAGGAATACGAACTTTTACTCTTCCTAACATTCGAGGATCAGAACAATCTAAGACTAAAGCTCTATAAAACTTATTCCACTGGTGTGGTGAATTTTTCTGATTTAAATTTCCTCTTTGAAAATTATCTACTATAGACATATCAAAACTCCCAGAATTATTTTCTCATAGCTACATCTATTGAAGATTCGATAATAGAATTAATTTTAAGATAAAATTTTGGATTATACATCTGAAGAGCCGGTGTAAAATATGTATTACCATTGATACTAGATGCAACCATTGTAGCTGAAAATCTCATTAAATCTTCAAATATAGGAAGATTGAATGTACCAAAATTTCTAATCATTCTATCAAGAAAACGATAAGTATTTAATCCGGGTGTTATCTCAGCATCTGACATCGCTAACAAATAACTATCAATTTTTGTAAAATCATACTTGGATAGATCTATTTTAAATGATTTTGGTTCTACTCTTGAAAAACCAATTGCTCTATTAATTGCTTCATTACCACTAAGACCAAAGAATGATGTATAAATATAAAGAGAAGTAAAGAATCTGAATTGTGGAATTAGATCGACATATGAACCAGTTAGACCATAAGGTTTTGCAAAAATCTTTAATAGCATCTGAGTAATATACTCACAGAAAACATCTGATCCATCCAATGGAATTTTGACACCGGCAGATAAATATGCGCACACATGCCCGTAAACTACAAGTGTATAGATATCTCTTGTTCCAATATTAGATACTGATCTTTTACCAAATGCAGAAAGATTAATTATACATCTTTTGGTTTGTCTATTATAGACTGCAGGAAGAGGATATTTAGTATATCGAATAATATCGACAAATTTAAAATCATTCTTAACATGAAAATCTACAAATTTATTAGTAAAATGATTTTTTGCTTTTGCCATAAAAATTTTAGCAGTAGATACAAAAACCTCATGATCGGATTCATCAACTTTAAATGTATCAATTGTAGACTGCGGAAAATCAAAAATATTTGGAGTATCATTCAATAATGTTAATGTTTCTTTTATCATTGTAAAATCCCTTTTAGATTTGTTCAGGTGGTAGAAATATACTTTATATTCATAGTTACATAATTACCACTCTCTATTAAATCTTTTAATTCATATGTTATTTCAGAACCAGAACTAGAACTACTAGAACTGGTACCCCCCAAACTAAACCATGATACAACCCAAGTTCCAACTGTTTCAGTTGGGTATAAATAATTATTATCGATCACTACTTCTGTTACTAGATATTCACTTGATAAGATATCTTTACACCCATCAAGATCCACGAATACAGTCGATAAATCAGGTGTTTTTATTAAGGAAACGTAACCCGCTTGGATAATACTATCGTTTATATCAAAACTCAATATATGAAAATTATTATCGAAAGGTGTTATCATGGCAATACAGTTCTCGCATAAGAAATTTCAAATTGTGTTCCCTCAACCAGTATTGATGTTAGACCTATTCCATTTGGAATCTGTTTAGAATCCCAAGTAAATCTATTAAGTCCATTCGATCCTCTAATTATAGTATAATGTTTATTAAACAAATAATTGGGTTGATTAATAATTTTTAAAACTATAGATTCTTGTATAGGTATATATGTTAAATCTACATACTTGCTTCTAGCCATTACATTATCTACAGTAAATAATTCTCTAAAGAAATACATATCAGTAGAATAAAATGGTGGTGTCGATACAGAAGTATTATATACAGGAATTGGAACCTGTCTAGAAAATAATGGTGCGGTTGATTGCTGAGGAATATCTGACAACGGAATTAGTTCTGCAAGTATATTGCTATTTAAAACATCTAACGCCATTGATGAAATAATTTTCTTAGTTGGAATCAAAACATTGGCAATATTAAAATCTTCTAAACTTGAAATGTTGTTGATAAAAAGAAGTAATGCCCACAAATTAGGCGTGCCATAGTTATCATAAGAAACATAATCTGGTCGATAATATCTTCCGGGATCTAATGGTTTAAGATCTGAATTTTGTAAAAGACAAAATCTATATTTTTCAAAAGCAACAATCGTCGGTGCAACAAATTGAATTAAAATTGTCTCATCTGAATCTGTTTCTGTTGTTGAATATAGCGTTCTGAAATTATCTAAATCATTGGCCAGATTAGATAGAGTAAGAGCCTCATCATCTATTAATGTAGTTGCTGGCATCGACATAATAATTCCTCCTAAACAGACAATCTTTTAGGTTCAGTATGTTGGAGAATATTTTCTGGAATATCATTAACTCCTGGATAATTTCCTCGTTCCCAAGATTGCTTTAAATCATCAACATGAACATTACATAATTTTGCAATTCTATCATATTCTTCTTCATCTACAGTATAGTTTTGAATAATATATTTATAATTTCCATTGACTAATTCAATTGGAATATTCAAAAAACCACTATGATATTTAGAATGTAAACTAGATATCAAAACAACATAACCAACTTTATTTTGAAAATGTAATTCTATAGTTTTAGTAGCAACATCAAATGTTGAAAATTCCTGTTCTGATGATAATAGTTTATTTATAATACCCTTAACAATAGTATAGAGAGTAACTGGATGGTGATGAATTTCAATAGGGCATTCATTCATTGATTCTTTTGATAAAGCACAGTGAGTATGTCCTAAATGATCAGTAATATACTGAACCCATAATCTATATTCGATACTTCCTCTAACTAATCTTTCAGCATTCTTAACAAATACCTCAAATGATTTTGTATCAGGAAAAGTTTTTATCCTAAGAGGCAGATTAAAATCTGAATTCGGTAATTCAAATACATTATTATCATTAGAATCTTCTAGAGTTAATTCTTTTTCAGCTTTCGACAATACTGTCAAATCATATTCTTTAGAACTTTCTTTCATTATTTAACTTTCTTAAATGTTCTAATGGATTCTAATAGTCTAGATTCTCTTTTTAATCTTTGAATCAAATTACCAATATTTCCGGCAACCATTCTGAATGGGGATGCTTTCTTTCTCAAATCATTTACATTTTGATAAACTTGATCCATTCCTAGATTATTGAATATATACTGATATGGAATAACATGTAAATGACCACCATCCAAGGAAGAAACAAATAAAGCTTCTTCTCTAGTTTCGTCTAAAATACAAAAAGAATTCCATCCCATTTTAAACATTCTTTTCAACTGTGATACGTCTAAAAAGAAATTAGCACCTTCTTCTTTTGTCAAATCTCGTTTATCAATAATCACAATAGCAGATGAGAAATTATAGTATGATGGCATATTGTGTTTTTTATCAAATGGTGAAGAATTAATAAATCCTTGTGATGCTAATAAAATATTAGCATGAACAGGATCCATATGTTCTCTAGGATCAAATTCAAGTTCTTTAAAATATTTATGTGCAAACTGAGTTACTTTTTGAGCTGCTAATCTCAAAAATGTTCTAGATACTCTACGCCACATTGATTGAAATGTTGTTGTGAAATAATCATTCAGAATAAAATCTTCTATTCTATCAAAATTAGTAATTTTAAGCGGAAGAACTTTTACACCAATTGCTATTTCTTTAAATGTTCCTTCTATAGAACGAGATCTACCAGTATCACTAAATGGTCCTTTACCCATATAATTAACCATTACTTGCATATTAGCCATTGTAGGTTTCATCGACACACCCTTTACAGGCTCAACCTTATACATACCATGAGATTCATGCTGCTTTAATTCTTTTTCTCTCTCTTCTTTTTCTTCTTTTTCTCTCTGTCTTACTCTTTCTATATTTTCTATTTCGCCTTTAGTATAATCTCTATCCGCTTTTGTTTTTTCTCTCTCTTCTTTAGCTCTAAGAATAGATGGATCATTTTTAAAATTCTGTAATCTTTTTGTACAAATTTTATGTACGGTTTCTAAACTACCTATAAGAGTAGTTAATCTAACTTTATATTCTGATAGTTGTACTGTCGCATTTTGATCTAGTTTATCTGCTTCAATTTTAAATTTGGGTATACTTTCATCTATTTGACGAGCAAGAAAATTTACTTCGTTAAGTACTTTTTGAATATTTTTTACAGCATCATGAAGTTCTGAAATATCTCTAGTTGTTATAGAAATAAATTTTTGAGCATCATCTAAGGATAATTCATCTGCATTTCTTCCCTTTAACAAATCTTCATCTTTCACATAATTTGCATGTAAACCAGAAGCGTGTGATATAACTTTATTTGCATCATCGATTCTATTTCTTACAGCATCTTTAACATCACTCAATTGTTTAATATCGTTGTATTGATAAGATTCTAAAAGTGATTTTCCCTTAATTATTCTGTTATCGGTTAAAACATACATTGGGCCATAACTGCCCTGCTGAGAAGATAATGATCCTTTTCTTGGTTTCCAATCAGATGCGATTCTAATATCATTATTTGCTATTGCTTCTTGTAGATGTAGTAAGAAATACTGCTCTAGTGTCTTGGCGATAGCTGGAGCAATCTTAGAATCTACAGAACCGGAAATTATTGCTGGATATACAAAAACCATTTTAATTCTCCTATACTTATAACCAAACCGTTTTATTCTTTTTAACGTCTAAATTTTTAATTGATTTCGTCTTCTTCTCAATATTGCCAGAAATTGTTTTTTCTATAGTCTGTTCTTTAACTTTAACTGATTTTTCCATTACAGACCTAATATCTTTAACTTTAGTTTCATTTTTCTTTTTTGGTAATAATGATATGATCGATTTGGTCTTAGTTTCTTCTTTAACTATAAAGTCTAACCTGTTTTTAATCGTTATCATGCTGGAGTACCGGAAGTTACAGTACCAGTCGCAGGTATACCGCTTACTGCAGTTCCTTCTGGAATGTTAGAACCTGGTTTTGCTGCAGGGATACCAACCAGTTTCTTCTGATATTGAGTTAATCTTAATTGTGCTCTTTGAAGATCTTTAGTAAACTTTATCTTAGCTTCATTATTTTGAGCACTGGTAATTGCTTGCCTCAAAATCATAATAATTTTCTGCTGAGTTTGAATTTTACATTTGATTGTACATCCTTTTTTAGCAGGTGCATTATCAGGTAACATTGAGCATTTTTTATTACACGTTTCTTCAATTTTCTTAATTACTTCTGCTTGAGCACTAGGAATACTAAAACCATCTACACTAACAAACCCAACAGCAGCCAATGTCTCATTGATCAAGTTTTTTTTTAGAAGGGGATTATAATTTTTCGCAATTTTGAACATTTCTGATCTCATCGTTAAATATGCCTGTTCTAACATACCACCCTTAAAATCAGAAACTTTTGATTTATTCTTACATTCTAGTACAGGAACACCAACAAGCATATTATCAAGAGCCATCTTGGTAAATCGTTCATTAATTACAGAATCAGAAATTTTATTAACATCTGTTTTAGTTTTGGCGAACTCTGTCATAATTACCTTTTTAAGATGAGATTTCATATCTGAACATTCTAACATCTTAGCAGATACTGCCTTTGATTTCTTTGCCATATAAACAGCTTGTTCTTGTAGAATCTTATGATCACCAGGAACTTTCATATTCTTTGGACCATATTCAATATAATTATAAAATTCATAAAGATCAGAAAGAACAGCTGCCTTTAGTGATATGTATTCATTATAATCTGATTCTTTTACAATAACTTGTTTAGCGTGACCGTTTAATAAAACCGAATCTATAAAATACCAACATTTTAAGATCTCAGTAACTAAAATTGCGTTCTTTTTATTCATAATTAATCTCTCCAAACTTTATTATTTGTTCAGATATTTTTTATTTTCTATGATACTATTTAAATTACTTTTTAGTTAAATTTTCTGGATTTTTCTTTGCTCTCTTTTCGGCAATTAATAACTCTCTCTCAGTAAAAAGTAAACATCTTTCATTTGCCCCATTCGAGTCTTCAACCCAAAGAGAAACATATTCATCTTTTGCATTTGAAAATTTAGCTTTTTTCACATTATGTACACGAAGAAGTCTACCAGTAATAACATTACTCTCTATTTTGTCTACCATAAAAGATGGTTCCTTTTTAGTTTGTTCTAAGTAGATAAATAACTATTTGATTAAATTAATAATGATAATTAATTCTTAATTCTGATAATGGGCGGGAGGATAAAACTTAAAATTATTAGTTCCTGATAAATCTGGTCCCGTGCATTTAGGCCAAATATTAGTCCATGAAACAGAACAAACACCACCAGTAGAAATATTCCAAACATCAATTGTATTATTAGTTCTAGACAACCAAATACTATTTGTTTGCGCTAGTAATGACACCGTTAATAATGATAACAGTGTCATTACTAGTATAATTTTTCTCATTGATTATTCTGCTGCTGGTGTGGCAGGTGTAGAAACTCCAGCAGCTTTGTTTATGATATCAGATTGAATTGATTCTTTTACACACTTATCAAATTCAGCTTTGAATTTAGTATCTGTATTATACAATTCAAGTGCATCTTTTGTTCTGAATTTCTTTTCAGGTAAGGCCAACAAGAAATTCCATGCTCCAGCTTGTAACTTCTTGCAATCAGCTAAGAAATTATAGTTAGTCCAGAAATTAGAAATTCCACTATTGAAATCTACCAATAAAGTTACTGGTACATTTGGACGAAAGAACTTATTCTTAACAAAGAAAGCTTCTAGTTTAATACCATTAAAACCATACTGCTCAAACTTTAGATCACCACGATTTCTTAGATATAGTAAATGGAAAGCATTAAACTTAACAGCTTGACCACCAGGAATTTCTTTATTTCCCATGTGTTGTAAATCTGCAGGGGGACTATACATTCCCATCTCTAATTTTTCACGAAGTTGATTAATCGCAATCATAGAGATCTTATACTGCTTCATCTTAGGTAAATATCTAGGAAATAACTGAGATAACATTCTTGCTTTCAAACCAATTGTCGCATTAATATCATCTGTTGTTCTTGCTTTTGCGGTTTCAGTATTAGCAATTGAATCCCAACCAACAATAGATGGTAGAGTCTTCAAATTTCTAAGTTCCTTAAATGCACAAACAGCTTCAATAGTCTTGAAGATATTTTCAATAGTTACATCAGTATAAGGTTCAACCGGAGGATTAGTTACGCCCATATTCATCAATCGTTGCTTGGACATTGCAACTTCTGCATCATGATAAGTAGATAGCATTCTGCCATTAAACTTCTTTTGACCAGCAGCAATAATCTGAGCAAGAAGAGCACTCTTGAAAGTACCAGGATTACCAACGATCATTGTAAATGTACCAACACCAAACCCACCACCTGCAATAGCATCTAAAATATCAATACCAGTTGGAAACTTATCAATAGTTCCACCATCATCATTATCAATATCAACTTTATCAGAAATAAAATCACTTAAATCATTACTAAGTTGAAGAATTTCATCTGCTTCTGATTTAGCTTTTGGTGCAGCTTGAGCTTTTTGAACTTTGATTTTATCTTGCTCTGTAATTTGTCCAGCCTTTTTAATTTCTTCAACCGATTCAGTAACTAATTTTTGAGCTTTATCATTAGCTTCTTTTGAACTTAGTACAGTATCATCGCCAAGTGTAAAT
>Ga0114951_10001709_pt1 | contig 26346 bp, 20 predicted proteins | sample AM7aDNAmetaG_FD_88677 | JGI IMG/M metagenome (GOLD analysis project Ga0114951, IMG submission 88677) | Freshwater microbial communities from Finland to study Microbial Dark Matter (Phase II) - AM7a DNA metaG | ecosystem: Environmental > Aquatic > Freshwater > Lake | place: Finland: Lake Alinen... | reverse complement strand
CATAATACAAAAATACAAATCTTATAGAATTGAATATCAAAGTATTATAAAAAGTTATCAACACTATTATGTTGATTGTCAACAAATTAAAGAGGCTGCCCTTTTGAGACAGCCTCTTTTAAAACATTTCTGTCTTTTTTATTTTTTATCAAGCGGTTTCAGGACTACCCTGACATAATGGTCCTTATTAATGTATTTGTCAGTAAATTGCTTCAGATCACTGATAGTAACTGCATTAACCTTGCTATTGAAATCATTGATACCTTTAAGGTCTTCTCCATTGAAATAGGCGGATTCCAGTTTATCGAGCCAGAATTTATTGGTTTTAATATCTACTTCCCTTTCGCGTGTAATCTCTTCCTTGGCTTTTTTGAGGTCAATTTCCGTAGGTCCTTTTTTCTCAATATTGGCAATGATTTTAAATACAGCCTTTGTCAGTTTATCACAATTTTTCGGGCTGCAACCGAACATGATCATCATGCTGTATTTTGATTTGGGATATTTATCCATGCTGGCCTGTATCATAGGAGAATATACTCCGCTCATTTCTTCACGGATTACTTCAACGAGCTTAATGCTGATTATTTCTTTAACCATTTTCACATACAGCTTATTGTTATCGTTCCATTCAACATTACCTGACAGCATAATTCCCACCATACTTTTAGGTTCAGTTCCTTTTTTAACAACCAGATCCTTGGTTTGTGCCGGGAATCCTCTGCTTACATCTTTCCAGTTGTCTCTTTTTTTGGTAAAAGGAAGACTTCCCAGATACTTTTGTAACATGGGTGTAATGGAATCTACATTAACATTTCCAACGATAAAAAATTTATAATCGCTGCAATCGGCAAAACGTTCTTTATAGAAGGCATATGCTTTATCAAGATTAACAGAGTTTAACTGAGCTTCAGAAGGTAAAACAACAACTCTTGGGTCATTCTGGACACTTGTTTTTACAAGGGTGTCAATGAAAGCATATATAGGATTAGCACCAATAAATTTATACTGATTTCTCATTTTTGACATAAAACCACTGAATGCTGCAGTGTCTTTTCTTGGATATTTAAAATACAGATAAGTAAGCTGAAGAAGGGTTTCAAAATCTTTTGGAGCACAACTTCCTGTAAATCCTTCTTTCAGGTCGGTAATGTATGGACCGAGGTTTACCACTTTGCCCTTTAATTTTTTCTCAAGCTGATTCTGGTCAAAGTTACCTGCTCCGCTTTCCGATACGATAGCATTGGAGTAATCACATGACATAAAATCATTTTCAGGACACAGGGAAGTACCTCCGGGGCTGTATGAAGTGACGAGGATCTCGTCGTTTTTAAAATCAGTGGGTTTTATGATGACCTGTATTCCATTTTGAAAGGTAATTTCGGTAAATCCCAGTTCTTTATTTTCAATCTTGCTTGTTATACCCGTTTCCTTGAGAATATCTTCTACAAGGGGGGTGGCTTTGAAGTTGTCAACCCATGCAGTAAGCTCTTCTTTTTTAACTTTGGCTATAACATCAGTCACTTCTTTTTCTGTCGGTATCTTAATGTTGTCCTTTTCGGGGGCAGTAACAATAATATCCATATTTTCGTCCGTGATCCATTGTTTTGCCAGTGCGTTCAGTTCATCCAGCTTAATATCGGGTATGAATTTTTTGGCATATTTATATTCGTTCTTGATACCGGGAATAGGTTCCTGCTGCAGGAAGTTGCGAACATATTCAGCGGCGAGTTTTTCTGATTCGGTTTTATCGGCTTCCTTTGCACTTTGTTCGTAATCGCTTAGAACCTGATCTTTCATGCGGTCGAGTTCAGTCTGGGTAAATCCGAAACGCCTAACTCTTTCACTTTCTATAAGGAGCATTTCAAAACCTTTTAATATCTGATTTTCTTTTATTGAAGCGCTCAGGCCATAAGCATCTGCGCTGCGTGCAAGAAAACCTCCGTAATAACTGCCTGCATAAATGAACGGTGCATCAGCCTTGCGGGATATTTCATTGTATCGTTGATTCAGCATACCTGTGAAAAGGTTCTGCATAATCGTATTGCGGTAATCTTCAATAATTTTTGAAATTACTTTCGGATGTTTGTACATCACTTCAATGGATGTTCCGGTAGCTTCTTTATCGGAACAAATACTGATCAAAGGTTCCTTATTATCCGGTATGTCAAAGGCAGGGCGCACCCTCATATTGTCAGGATTAACCAGGCCCGAAAAATGTTCTTTGATCTGCTTTTCGGCTTCGTTCAGGTCGACATCACCAACAATAGCAACAGCCATAAGGTTCGGGCGATACCAATCGTGGTAGAATTTTCTTAGCGTATCATGTTTGAAATTCTGTATGATCTCATATTTACCAATGGGTAAACGGTCAGCATACTTTGAGCCTTTCAAAATAACAGGAAGATACTTTTTCATCATACGGTCTTCTGCACCTAATCCAAGTCTCCATTCTTCGGTAATAACGCCGCGTTCCTTGTCAATTTCTTTATCATCATAGGTCAGATTATGCGACCAGTCTTCGATTACCTGGTATCCTTTTTCAACAAGTTCTGGCTTGTCGGAAGGAACCTGAAGCATAAATACGGTCTCGTCAAAACCGGTATAGGCGTTAATATCGGCACCAAATTTAACACCGATTTTTTGTAAAAAATTTACCAGTTCATTTTTAGGAAAATTCTTTGTCCCGTTAAATGCCATATGCTCTGTAAAGTGCGCCAACCCTTGTTGTGCATCATTTTCAAGAGCAGAACCGGCATTGACCATCAAGCGGTATTCAATACGCTTTTCCGGTTTTGCGTTTTTACGGATATAATAAATTAATCCGTTGTCGAGTTTTCCCATTCTTACATTTGGATCAACAGGAATAGGAGCTTTAATATCAATCTTACTCTGGGAGTAAGTCGCTGTTACAATAAAGCATAAAACAGCAATGCTACTTAAAATTCGTTTGTAATTTCTCATTTTTTAATCTGGGTTTTGTTATTTTATTTGCAATATTAAAGATAAGTACAGTTATTTGAAAACTTTTTTAGACCAACTTATATATCCCGCGATAAAAAGGTGGTTTTAAACGATGACTCAATAATCCAGATCGAGGTTAAGTTCGTTTCTGAATAAAGCTAAGGCCGGGTTCTTATCCGCCATTTTTTTAAATTTATCCTGAGGAGAGTATATGAGTTCCTTTCCCTTTTCATCATTGATAGATACAGTAAATTTCACCGACCCGATATTGAGTTTATTTTTAAGAAAATCGCAGATATCCTGTCTGTGCACATGGATTTCACCCTCCTGGAGCTTGTTATCGACCGTGAGAATAATTTCATTGCTGTCGTTCAATGATAGCTGATGGTTTGATAAAGCAGTAATAAATGTCGGAGACTCACCCGAAAAAGATTGTATCATTTCGTCCCATGCATGAAGGAGTTCTCCTGTAGAAAGAGTGTATGTTCCCTCGTCGCTTTCTTCTGCAAGAGTTTGTAATTCTTCCCTGCCCTCCCTGGCATTATTGGCTTCAGTAATCAAAGCCTTAATGGAAACATGATCTTTTTTGTGTATGGCGGCCTGAACTTTGCTATTAGAAACTTCTATAGGTTTCAGATCTGAATAAACGGCTTTCTCCGGTTCTTCAATTTTATTGTGTTTTACGTCAGGAGTTTTTTTTTGAGGGTCAGGTAACTGATTTGCTGTGATTTCCTTCAGATTATGAATACACATCTGCATCAGTGCGAGTTCAACAATAAGGTGTTTATTATTACTTGTCCTGTAATTGATATCACACTGGTTAATAATGTCAATGCATTTAATAAGATACCCAACCGGACATAAAGGACTTTGCTCTTCAATGTGTGATTTTTCTATATCGCTGATCTCAAGCAGATGCAAAGTTTTTGCATCCTTAACAATCAGCAGGTTACGCAGATAAGCTCCAAAATCAATTATAAAATGCTGGCCATCGAATCCATTGCTCACAACATCATCAAAAAGCTTAAGAGCCTGATGGAGATCTCCGCTAAGCAGTGAATGAGTGAGTTTATAATAAATTTCACTGTCAAGAACATTCAGGCTGGAAATAACACCCTGATAAGTAAGGCATTTCCCCGAAAAACTGACCAGCTGGTCAAAGATGGACAGTGCATCACGTAAGGCTCCGTCAGCCTTGCATGCTATGATATGGAGTGCATCAACCTCAGCTTCAACGAGTTCGCTCGCAGCAACATATTGAAGGTGTTTTACTATATCCGAAACAGAAATGCGCTTAAAGTCATAAACCTGGCAGCGAGATAAAATAGTAGGTATTATCTTATGTTTTTCGGTAGTGGCAAGTATAAATTTCGCATAAGCGGGAGGTTCTTCCAGTGTTTTCAGAAAAGCATTGAAAGCTGCCTGCGAAAGCATGTGGACTTCATCTATGATATATACTTTATATTTCCCAACCTGAGGTGGTATCCTTACCTGTTCAATCAGGCTGCGGATATCATCTACAGAATTATTCGAAGCAGCATCGAGTTCATATATATTGAAAGAACTGTTATTTCTGAATGATTTGCAGGACTCACATTCATCACAGGATTCAAAATCAGCAGTAAGGTTCTGACAATTGATGGTTTTTGCCAATATACGGGCGCAAGTCGTTTTGCCAACGCCTCTTGGTCCGCAGAAAAGGAATGATTGTGCCAGATGCCCGCTTCGTATGGCATTTTTTAATGTCGTCGTAATGGTATCCTGACCTACAACAGTTTTAAATACTGCAGGTCTGTATTTTCGTGCCGATACGATAAAACTCTCCATACTTTCATCAAATTTCAGTCTCCAAAATTAGGGAATTTTTCATTAGAAAATATGGGTGTTAATAATTCTTGGTCTCTTCGCTCTAATTGTGGATAAATGTCCACAAAAACTGACATCTCTCATATGCAAATAATAACACCATTCATATATAGATGATAATGAGGCTATTTCAAATAGAACCCGATTATAAGAAACAGCTGCTTAAATTGCTATTCAGTAATAAAAAACTCCGGCAAATAAATTACTGGAGTTTCACATTTAAAATAAGAAAAGGGAGCCTTGCCCTGATTGATCTATTTCTTAGGTTCCGGCTTTATTTCTTTATGATGCTTATGATGCTTAGCAGGTTTCTTTTTATGAGTTACCGGTGCAGGTTTCTGTTCTTCTTTTTTAGTCTGAGGCGCTACCTTTTTCTGCTCTTTTTGAGCATCAGGTTTTTTAGATTCCGTGCCAGGAACTTTTTTATCCTGAGCAACAACTTTAACTGTGGCGGTGCTGCAAAATACCACAAATGACAGAAATAACGCAATTTTTTTCATAATTATAAAATTTTAAATTTAACGTTACAAAGTTACAACCGGCAGAAAGCTGATAATTGTAAATTATGTTAAAGAATGATAAATTTACGACAAGAAAATAAAGGCACAGACAGTTTCTGCTATATGCACGGGGTAATTATTTCAGTAATATCTTCCTATGCAAAGGTAATGAAGTCATACGTGCTACTGTTTCCGCGCCGGAGTCTCCTTCTTTGCTGAAAGGCCAGATAAACAATGATTTCAAAGGATGGTCATGACTAATATGTTCAATGGCTTTTAGTGTAAGATGTTTTGCAATTCCTTTTCTGCGAAATTCTTTCAAGACCAGTGCCGAACAAAGGTATAACGCTTCATACAATACATTTAGCGGCGTCAGGCTGTACAATTCTTTTTCTGTAATTTTATTTTCAAGAAACCGGTTCATTAAATCAAGTGTGGTAGGTAAAAGAATAATCCATGCAACCGGACCATTCCCATCATTATATTCTGACACCGTCGCAGGATGTATCTTTTTCAATTGCTCAATCACTTCCTCGTTTACATCAAGTTGATCCGGATCATTTTTTGTGGCAAAAACCTCATCTGCCAGCCGTATCATTCTTTCAAAATGGCTTAAAGGCATATAATAAGATTAAAAAAAATGATTATGTGGAATAATTTGTTCTCTTGTCTGTATATCCCTTTCTTACCAATATGCTTCATTTTGATTTTTTAATTTTATACTAAATCCAGAGGCCATTGATGAGAAATACCCTAATACTAAAACAGCAGGCTGGATCTTTTCAGTGTTCTGCGATAGGAAGCTAAAATGCTTGACTGGGAAATAAATCCCAAGTATTCTTTGTTGTTAAGCACAGGAAAATTCCAATAGTCTGATTTTTCAAACTTCTCCATCACTGAGTCCATGCTTTCAGAAATGTCAATCGTCATTGGTTTTTCTGCAAGCTCACTGATGGTTGTCACTTCATACATTTCTTTTCTGAGTATATGTTCCTTCACTTTTCCAAGAAGGATCACTCCAAAAAATTCATTATTTCCGTCTACAACAGGGAAGATATTCCTGTTACTCATTACAAAAGCGTCAACAAGAGCATTCAGATTTTCAGTGGTTTTGAGTACAATAAAATCAGTTTCTATCAGGTCTGATATTTTGAGGTATTTCAGCACATTGCTGTCTTTATCATCAGTGAGGATATGTCCTTTTTTCGCCAGATTCTTGGTATATACTGAAAAAGGTTCGAAATACCGTGTAATAAAATAGGAAAGTGCAGAAACGATCATCAGCGGGACAAACAGGGTATATCCGCCTGTTATCTCAGCGATGAGAAATATGGCCGTAAGGGGTGCATGAACAACACCGCTGAGAATTCCTGCCATTCCAACCACTATAAAGTTAGGTGTTGACAATGTGGCTATCCCGGTTGTATTCACAAAATTAGCCAGTCCAAAACCTGTAAAAGCCCCTGTAAAAAGTGAAGGTGCAAAGATTCCTCCGTTTCCGCCTGAGCCGATAGTTAACGAGGTTGCAATTACTTTCAGTAAGACCACGGCCAGAGTAAATATAAGAATGAACCATGCATTGAATTTCAAGCCCTGGAACACACTGTTATTCAGTATTTCGCTAAAATGTCCGCCCAGGAGGGTTTTAATGGAATCATAACCTTCACCAAATAAAGGGGGAAGCAGGAATATCAACCCACCTAATAAAATCATTCCTGTTATCATTTTAAACCGTCTTCTGGAATCGGTATTAAAATAAGATTCAACAGCAAGCGTGGTTCTTTTCATATATACAGCCAGCAATCCGCATATTATTCCAAGAACGATATAAAACGGTATTGCATTTAAATACCATTCGTGCGATACCAGGTAAAACAGCTGGCCTTTATAGAGGAGCTTGGAAACAATAGTCGCCGAGGCTGCAGAAATTAGCAAAGGGATAAATCCCGGTATGGTAAACTCAGTCAGCAGAACTTCGAGAGCAAAGACCACACCGGCTATAGGACTGTTAAACACGGCAGCAATACCTGATGCCGCTCCGCATGCCAGAAGCAGAGTTCTCTCCTTGTAACCGAATTTGAATAAACTTGCGATATTTGAACCTATCGCTGAGCCGGTGATGACAATGGGTGCTTCCAACCCGGCGGAACCTCCCAAACCCACGGTAATACCACTGGTAATGATATGCGAATACATTTTATCCTTCCCTACCCTCGATGACTTCATGGCGATGGAGTATAGTATGCTGCCAAGACCTTTTTCAAGTTTATCCCTGAAAAATATCCTGGTCACAATTACAGTAATGATAATACCTGTAATTGGAAGAATAATCAGCCATAAACCTGTTGTGGAATGTTTACTGAAATATTCTGGGATCAGGTGAAGATAGTGAACAACAGTTTTAAGCAGTACTGCAGCTAGTGCGGCAATTATCCCGACAACTATACTGGCTATGATCAGATAGGTACGGTTTCCAACAGAATGATTCTGTATAAAAAGCCTGAAATTGCCGGAACTTTTCTTCAATATAAAATCCTTTAAAAGCGCATTAAAACTAGATATACGACAAGAAAACAGCAAAATAATCTAACATATTCATTTTATTTTTTAATTAATCTTATGACAGAGGGTAGCCTGTTAATCTTTAGGTGGCAATAGAATTCTTCTGAAGATCCGAAGCTTTTATAGAACCGTGCAAGCCCGGTATTGTTTGAACCTTCAAAATCAATTAACTGTTCCGTGTCCGAATGTTCGCGGATAAACTGGTCAATGAGCCATGACATAGCACCTGCCTCTCTGGCTTCAGGAGACACTCCGGAAAAAAGAAAAATGGCTCTGCTCTGTGTTATAACCCAGACTATACCTGCACATAACTCGCCACTGGCGTTATAAGCCCCGGTACACCTTGCCAGTTTTTTTTCCTTAAGAACCTGAATCAGCATAAGTAACCTGGTGTAATGATGATCTTTTATATGTGTAAACTCTCTGGCTTTAAAACGCCTGAATAAGTCGACTATATCTGCCGGTTCAGTGCTGAAACCTGTATTTATTCCTTTTTCTTTCGCTGTTTTAATATTTCTCCTGACATTCTGGGAATATCCCTTTTCCACAATTTCGTATGATTTTCTCAGGTCAAGTAAAAGATTTAAGCATTTACTTATCCCATATCTTTTCCCGTTTATTTCATTTCCATAGTTAAGGTTAATTTCAATGAAACGGTATTTAGCAGGTATCGCATCAATGAAATCCTCAATGATATTTGCCGTCAATGGCTTAATCGAAAATATGCCTAACTGTTGCGTGAAATAGGGTTGATACAGGTAGGTGAAGCCACATTTCCGGTTCGATGTCAGAGGAAAAACAATAGTGTAATCCTCATCAGCCAGCGCATCCCATTTCCTGCAAACTGCATCAAGATACCAGGAATAGCCATAAACCAATGAATTGATTGAATGTGAGATACATTCATCCCATTTTTGTTTATCAATATTTTCGTATGCAATATAACGTATCATTGCTATCTAAGACAAGATCATTTCTATCATTTCCTCATAGACCTGCCTCCATCCTTTCCATCTTTTTCTGTCACTCAGCGATTCGTTGTGCCACAGGCTGATGAATGTCCCCTGTACATTTTTTACTTCCGCGATCAGAGGTTTAATCTGTTGCATTGCATCTTCTGCCGGTATATTTTTATAGTCTTTCAGTGTGCCTTCCATGAGGCAAAAAGGATGAATGTTCAGGCTGGTTTCTTTCTCCGTTTCGAGGTCATAAAATGGAAAAGGGTCACAGATGCCGGCCCTGAAACCGGGCTCACCTGCATATCCCATCGTATAATCATCGGTAATTCCAAGGTTCAACAGGTTCCTGTATGTCTGGGGAAGCGTCAGTTTCAGGAAATGCTGGCGGCTGGAGGTAATTTCCTTGTTCAAAACGACAGAAAGTCTCTTTACTTCTTCTCTCAGTTTATTAAAATCATCATTTGATGCAAAAGAAGGATGTATGCCTACTTCAGCATAATCTGCAAGGAATTTGATCAGGTTAATGAATTTCGGATTGCTGATGTTGATATTTTTGTCGTTTTCATCATAATCTGCGAACAGAATAAAATAAACAGGTTCGAGATTATATTTCTTTTGCAGGGCAAACTGATAATCAAAGGTGTCAAAAGGATCAGGCTTCCATCCGAGCATAACAGAAAATCGCTCAGACACATCTCTGAATTCAAAATTTATGGCATCTCTGAGGCATCCCCCGACAGCACGGACAAATCCCTTATTTTTATATTCGTATGCAGAGTCCACATCAATGGTTGGTGTAAACCTGAATTTACGGCTCTTTAGCCTGATAGCAGGATACTTTTCTATGAGTTTCGCTGTGAGAATAGCTGCCCAGTAATTGACCACAGGTTTACTCAGAAAACCTTTATGGTATGCCACACTTTGATTAGCGGCAAATCGTCCATATATATCTTTGATAAAAGGAAGATATTCTTCATACCGTGAAACCATGTAAAACGAGGCCGCAAACGGATCAAAAGGGAGATCGGAGGAGGGATGATCTGTACTGAATAATACAGGGATATCATTATATACTGATACTTTCACCTCCTGATCCCGTATATCATTTTCGTTCAGGATGTTGTGATGAACAACAAAAAACTCATCACCTATCCTCTGCTCTGAATAATTCAGCTTAGGTTCATCCGAGGATTTAAACTCCTCAGGATCATTGGTAATCCTGATTGTCATTCCATACATTCCTGATAAAAGCAGTTTGAAAATATATGCTTTTCTGTTGGTGGATATGGGAGTGTATATCAGCATGCTATTCATCTTCATCGGCAAATATTTCTCTGAGCCTGCCTTCCATAGGCACAGCTTTCCCTGAAGAAAAATCTGTAATTACAAAAGTGACATCAGCATCAACTACCATTGTTTCTGTGTTGTGGAGAAATATTTCCTGATGGAGGACAACACTTTTATTCCCGACATGTTTTACCGAAACTTTTATATCAAGCACATCACCTAAAGCAGCGGGATATCGGTAATTAATATTGATATTTACTATCAGGAAAGCTTTACCCTCCATGATATCCGTATTCTTTTCGTAGAGCCCTTCATAATAGTTCCAACGGGCTTCTTCAAGAAACTCGAGGTAACGGGCATTATTTACATGGCTGTATAAATCGAGATGATATCCCCTGACTTTAATTTTTGTTATTTTTTTATTCAATGTCTTTTTCTTTTAGGTGTTAGAATTATCAGCCTCCGCTACCTACGAAATAATCGTCCTTTTCTTTAAACAGGACATTAAAGGTAGTCAGCGAACCGTAAATACGGGTAATATATTGCTGCAGATCAACTTTTTCCTCGTCAGTAAGCCGTTGGTGGCTGTTGATATTCTGCTCAAGCACACGCAAGCGGTCGCGTAACATTACAATTTTATGGAAAAATGTTTCAACAGGGATCTCTTTGGGTTTTAGTTCTTTATTAGCCGGCTGTAGCAACATTGTTCCTCCTGTCCATTTCTCCCCGATCTCAACGATTTCCTGTAACCCATTATATTTATCCAGGACCATTTCAAGCACACGGCTTATTTCTGTCAATGAAATCTTAGGTTCATTATCTTCGTCTTCATCATCAGAATCTTCAACAAGAGTAAGATCAGTATTCGATTTGGAGAAGTTCATTTTCCCTCCCCTTTCAAAAATGATCTCATACCCTGTAAGAGAAACCTTGCAAATTACACCGAGACCATAGCGCTCATGGTCAACTGTTGCTCCTTTTTTTAATTCTTTTTCCATCTCCATCATTTTTAATACCCGAAAATATCTTCCGGTTTTAATTTTGTAACCGTCCCAAATTTTCCCAAAGCATTGAAATCCATATCTGATTCTTTACCCAGGACCAGGTATGTCTTTGACTTATTTTTAATAAATTTTTCGTTGAATGTTTTTACATCTTTCAATGTCATGGTGGGAACTCTTGTATAAATATCCTTACGTATGTCATAGGTTAATCCAAGATCCACTGCACTGAGATAATTCCAAATGGCATTCATCCTTGTAAAACGTTCTGTATTGATCTTGCTGATGATAGCATCCTTCGCCAGTTTAAAGGAGGTTTCCGATTCAGGCATTGTGTTGAAGAGCTCATTAAAAGCAGTAAAGGCATCCATGATCTTATCATTCTGGGTAGCAATGAAAGAATTATTCATATAAGGTTTATCAAATTCTGAAGGGGTCTGATAAGTGGATCGTGCTGTATAGGCCAGTGAACGTTTTTCACGCATTTCCTGAAAAACGATAGCATTCATCCCTCCTCCAAAATATGAATTGTACAGGGAAATTTCAGGAGCAAGTGTTTTATCGAAAGTTCCGCCCTTAGAAATAAGCTGGAGATAAGACTGTTTGGCATCATAATGTGCAAAATACAGTTTATTGGAACTGGTTTCCTGCTCGGTAAACTTTTTTGCTGTAGCCGGCACAATGAATACGGTTGGGACTTTGTGGTATTTATCAATGAGTGCCGTTATATTTTCTTTTTTATCAGGCCCATAGAATAGTATCTTATGGCTATAATTATTCAGATTTTTAATTATTCCCAGTAGTTTTTCAGGTGTAATGGTATGCAGCTCTTTTTCATTGAGCATATATTTCTGAGGTGAATTTGGTCCAAATGTCCCATAACTTACCAAAGCGCTGAAATTAGCCTGCTGGTTCAGTTTTGCATCCTGACGGGATTTTATCATATCCGACACCAGATTATTCAGTGCTGCCGTATCCTGCTGAGGATCTGCAAGCAACTCTTCTGCCAACAGTAATGCTTTCTCCATATTTTCACTCAATCCGCTGATCGACACCCAGGTTTCTTCATTTCCGGCAGATACATCAAAACTGCATGCCAGTTTGTAGAACTCTTCATGAATTTCCCCGGCATTATGTTTCCTTGTTCCCAGGTAATTCAGATAGTTGACCGCAAGTGGCAGGTAAATATCGTTGTATTTACCCATTTTAAAGTAATAATACAGGTTGAATGTTTTATTTTCAGTGTTTTCCTTGTACAGAATTTGTATTCCGGCTTTTGTTTTTAATTTCATAATATCTTTATCATAATCCAGAAAAACAGGCTGAATATCAGCAACCTTATTAAGCTTAACTGATTTCACAAAGTCTGATTCACCTTCCCTGTTAATGAATATCGGTGTTATAGGTGGTTTTTTTACTTTGGTGACATCATCAGGTTTGCCCTGTCTTTTATAAATGACCACATAATTATTACCCAGATATTTATTGGCAAAAGCAACCACATCATTTTTGGTGATTTTACTCAGACGGTCAATATAAGAAACCGATTTTTCCCAGGGAATACCGTTGAGAAAAGAATATACCAGGGCCATAGCTCTTCCGGAATTTGTCTCATAGCTTTTCAGCAGATCCAGTTTCTGATTATTAATTGCGGCATCGATAAGCCAATCGGGAAATTCGCCTTTTTTCAGCTGGTCGATCTGTTGCAACAGCAGATCTTTAACCTCTTCAAGAGTCTGGGATGTTTTTGGTCTTCCTGTCAGCACCAATGCTGTATAATCACAAAGTCCGTATGAATAGGATGCAGCACTCAGCACCTTTTGTTTCTGGTTCAGGTTCAGGTCTATCAGACCGGCTTTACCGTTTGATAAAATTGTATTGATGAGGTCGACCATTAATGCATCTTCACTTGCTGCACCTCCAAAACGGAATGCAATTCTTACATTCTCTGCATCCAGACCTTTGACTTCTTTAACTATAGGTTCAGTGATGGCAACCTCAGCATCGGAGGAAAAAGGGGGAACATTACCTTTGACAAGCTTCCCCATATACTTATCAATAATAGCAATGGCCTTATCGGGATCAAAGTCGCCAGAAAGGCACACTGCCATATTATTCGGAACATAATATTTTGCATAGAATTCGCGGATGTTTTTCATCGAAGGGTTTTTAAGGTGTTCCGTTTCGCCCAATGTGGTTTGTTTCCCATAGGGATGATTGGGGAACAAGGCTTTCAGCATAGCTTCGCTGGCTTTACGGTTATCGTTTGTCAGCGACATATTTTTTTCTTCATAAACGGTTTCCAGCTCAGTATGAAACAAACGGAGTACAGGGCTTGAATAACGTTCTGCCTGAATCAGAGCCCAGTTTTCGAGCTGGTTGGAAGGTATATTTTCGACGTACATAGTATAATCATTCGAAGTGCTGGCATTGGTTCCCTGGGAGCCAATGGCTTTCATCAATTTATCATACTCATTCGGTATGGCTATCCTTGATGCTATATATGAAAGGCTATCAATTAAATGATAAGTAATTGCTCTTTTATTATCCTCTGTTTGTCCACGGTATACTTCAAACAACGAATCAATGCTGTTGATATAGGGCATCTCCTTTACCCAGTCTGACGTTCCGAAATGTTGGGTTCCCTTGAACATCATGTGTTCTAAATAATGAGCCAGACCGGTGGTTTGTGAAGGATCATTTTTACTACCCACCCTGACACCAATATAGGTCTGTATCCGCGGTGCATCTTTGTAAACGGTCATAAATACCTTTAATCCGTTATCAAGGATATACATTCGTGCATTCAGGGCATCGCCCGGAACAGTCTGATAAGTATACACTTTCTGAGCTAAAAGCTGCTGTGATGCAATCAGTATAAATAATATACCCAGCGCATTCATAATAATTCCCTTAAAAAAGTTCGTTCTTTTCATATACTCGGTTTTATTGTTTCATCATCTAAGTCCTTTAACTTTGGGCATCCCTGCTATAAAATCTTTCAGATAATACGGTTCGAAATAGGCAATATCCTCAAAGATATCATTTTTATAAGAATCATACGACAGTGCTGTCATATTTTCAGCCGAAAGGATAAAATCCTCTCTAAACAGAGCATTTTCATGATATTCTAAAATACCTCTGCATTTACGGGCACCATCGCCGAAAAAAATCATCCTGTGGTTTTCCAGAAGGTCTTTGAAAGAATCTTCACCGACAATTTCAGCAGAAACATTTCTAACAAAGTTAAGATTGCAGTCGTAAACAGCAGTATATACTTCCATACGGCGTGCATCTATCATGGGACAATAGAGTGTGCCGTGTTCCACATTCCCTTTAAAACTGTCAATTAAACCTTTTGTCATAGCTGTCAGTGTACATATGCCAACCAATGGTTTATCAATGGCAAAGCTCAAACCTTTAGCAGTAGAAACCCCTATCCTCAGTCCTGTATAAGAGCCCGGGCCTTTGCTTACAGCAATGGCACTGATTGATGTTACCGGCAATCCGCTTTCCTTGATTATTTCTTCAATGTATGTTGTTACAAGTGATGAGTGTGAATTTTCGCTGACAGTTTCACGCAGCAGTATTGACTGACCGTCCTCAGCCAGGGCAACAGAACAGGAATTTGTTGCTGTTTCTATGTTCAGAATAAGGCTCATGCGTTATTTCTGCCCTGTATCGTAAAGATCCTTTTTATCGACCTTTTTAACAACGTCTCTGTTCTTCAGTGTTTTGGAAATAGCTTTGTAAGGCGCGGAAATCACTTCATCTTTTTCATTCATACCTTCCAATATTTCTATATAATTATTATCCTGTATGCCGGTCTTCACTTTCTTCATCACAGCTTTCCCGTTCATCAGGAGGAATACATATTCATTTCCCGGTTTCTTTTCGGTTTTTTCATTCTGGTTTTCATCTTGTTTTATTTCCGGCTTTTTCTTTCCCGGTTTATCAGAAGAAGAAGTGTCGTCGCGGGTAGTGACCGATTGTATAGGGATGCTCAACACATTTTCCTTGGTGTTTGTTTGTACATCTACTGTTGCCGACATGCCCGGGCGAAAAGGTGAAAAATTGACCGGTTTACCTGCAATCAGATCTTTATAGGAACCTTCCAGTATTCGAATCTTTACTTCAAAATTGGTTACCTGGTCCGCTGTAAGCCCCGTAGTGTTGGCAGTGTTGGCAATTTCAGTAACCAGCCCTTTAAATTTGCGGTTCAGGTAAGCATCAACTTCTATCAGCGCAGTATCGCCCAATTTCACCCTGACAATATCGTTTTCATTCACATTCACATTCACTTCCATAATACTAAGATCAGCTATGCGCATGATCTCGGTGCCGGCGAACTGTGAAGTCCCTACTACCCTTTCCCCTTTTTCTATGCTGAGTTTCGATACGGTTCCGTCCATGGGAGCAAATATGGAGGTCTTGGTCAGGTTTTCCCTGGCTTCCTTTACGGCAGCTTCTGAGCTCTTAACACCGTAATCGGCGGCTTCCACGGTCTGTTCAGCTGCATCAACTTCCGCTTTGGCAACATCAAACTGCATTTTGGCAGCGTCGAACTCAGCCTGCGAGATAGTGCTCTGTTTGAAGAGCTTCTCATTCCTGTCGAAAGATGATTTTGCATTAAGAAATTGTGATTTCACCTGTGTTAAGCGGGCTTTAGAATTTGCAAGATTGGCCTTCTGCGAATTCAGGGCAGCTACCATCCTGTCGAGCGTTGAAAGATAAATGTCCGGTTTAATTTTTGCAAGAAGGTCACCCTTTTTCACCTGATCGCCTTCTTTGATATACAGTTCCACAACTTCACCCGAAACATCAGGGCTGATCTTCACTTCTATCTCAGGCTGAACTTTGCCGCTGGCCGAAACTATTTCCGTAATATTCCTCTTCTGAGCAAGTTCAGTGCTCACTTTAACGGCATCAGAACTACCTAGCCAGCCAAGTTTCTTGGCAACAACCAGTAAAATTATGAGTGAAGCAAATGAAATTAATACGATCCGAACGACATTTTTCTTTTTCATCTTATAAAAAACATAGAATATTGTAAACTTGAATAACAAAGCAAAATTAATCTTTTTGTTGCAATGTCCTGATGTTTTGGCAAATTAAGAAGCAGAAACAGTTATAAATTTACAATTTAACATCTTCATCGTAAAGAGCAAAACGGCTCATTGTTTTATTAACAGTTCATTATACATATTGATAACCTTGGCAGCTTATTATTTTTCTGCTGAAATGCTTTGATTTTCAATTTATTTGGCTTATCTTTATGATTATTAATGTTTAATAATTAGTGCCATGAAAATAATTACTGTGTTTTTAATTCTGTTCATGAGTTTATTGAACAATTTGAATTCCCAGACACCAAACCCCATATGGGCCGTTACCTACGGGTCCACAAGTGAGTTCAACCAGACATTATGCTGTGCGGTTGACCAGAGCGGTGGTTTATACGTGGTCGGATACACTCAGTATTATCCGCATGGTGATTATCTTGTTATAAAATATAACACCGCCACCGGAAATATCATCTGGCAAAGAACGTTCAATGGCAATTCATCTGATCCGAATAATAACAATGATATAGCGATGGGCTGTGCTGTTGATAACAGCGGGAATCTTTACATTACAGGTTTATCATCAGGGACCACCAGCAATAACGACATCCTGACCATAAAATTCAACGCCGCCAACGGAGATACCATCTGGACAAGGAGATACAACGGTGCAGCTAACGGCTCAGATGCAGGTACAGGATGTGTTCTCGATGGTTCAGGGAATCTCTATATCGGAGGATTAAGCGACGGTGGTAACTTTATCGATTTTTGCCTTCTCAAATACAATACTACAGACGGCAGCCTCATTTGGGCACGCCGGTATCCTTCACCGTTGGGAAATAAAGGAGAAGCCTATGGATGCAGCTTAAGCGGTTCATCCGTGTTTCTAAACGGATATATCTATAACGGTACCAGTTATAACTTATATACGGTAAAATGCGATGCAGACAATGGCGATACAGTGTGGACAAGGATCAATCATGAAGATCTGGACAGCCTGCTATACATTCATTCCGACTGTATAGCTGACAATTCGGGGGATATATACATCACCGGTAACTGCAGTAATGGTGTCAGTGGAATCTACAGCAGAACCATTAAGTACGATGCTTCCGGAAATATTGTATGGACGAAGAAATTTGAGCAGCCGCTGAATAACACGCTGAATGATTTCACAGGCGGCCTGGCTCTGGATCCCATGGGCAACCTGCTGGTGACTGGTTCTACCCGTGAAACCGGGGCTTTTTCCGGAGGCGAGCTTCTTTTGATCAGGTACAATTCTTTGACAGGCGACACGATCTGGACTAAAAGTTACGGAGGAGGCCAACAGGGATTAGGGTGTACCACAGAACCTGCAGGATTCATCTATGTAACAGGACGACCAGATTACTGGGGTGTTCTGACCATTAAGTATGACAATACAGGCATGGTGGGCATTACCGGTAATACTCATGAAACAGGGGGCTTACAGATATATCCTGATCCTGCAACTCAACTATTGAATATTACCTCATCCTTCCTATCTGAAAATGTAGCAATTTATAATATACAGGGAATTCTGTGCATGGAAGATAAAACACTTTCAATGCATTATGCCATGGATATTGAGCCTTTGCCCGATGGAATCTATTTCATCGTTATGAAAAGTGATACAAAAACAGTCTGCAAAAAGTTTGTAAAAACAAGCTGAATCAGAAAATTATAAAAACAAAAGTTCTACTAATTTTATTATTTGAACCAAAAAATAATATTTCCGGGGCAGACGTTACTGCAAAAAAAGTGCGGATAAATTAATTATATGTAACTCACTGCTGTAATCCAGCAGGCTTATTTGGTCTGCTTCAGCGTCAGAGGCTTTCCATAATAGAAATCAAGGATCTTTTTACGGAAAATATAATTGTACTTGGCTTGTAAAAGGTCACTCTGGGCTTTAGTGAGCTTGTTTTTTGCATCGTTGTAATCAGTCGGATTCAGCATGCCTACATTGAACCTCTGCTCGGCATAATTGAAAGATTCCTTCAGTGCCTCCACTGATTTCTGGGCAGCTACGTATCGCTTGAATGCGGCAGTCGCATCGGCAAAAGACTGTTGTATGGTCTTATTCAATTGTGTTTTGCTCAGCTCCAGTGTATATTCAGCGTTTTTCCACGCGATCTTTGCTTTGGAGATCTGGTTCCTGGTCTGCAACCTGTTGAACAACGGAATGGAAAGGTACAGACCAACAGACTCGTTCAGATTGTCTTTAAGCTGCGTACCGAAAGGAGTTTTTTTATAAAGAATTTCCTGTCCGGGCGAAATGAGGTAATAATCACTCCCGGCAATATTGATATAACCCAGAGTATCGTTAACACCCGTACTCCTCATACCATTATATGCCTGCCTGGCTTCCGAATAACCCGTCCCGACAGAACCGCTTAACATGAGTGAGGGGCTCAATGCACCTTTTGCAATGTCTATAGTCGTTTTTGAACTCTTCAGTTTAATTTCTGAGCTTTTTATTTCAGGCCTGTTAGTCACAGCAGTGGTATATACAAGTTCGGGAGAAATCAGCTCCAGATTTTCGCGGTTGATGTCAATATCGGGTCTTTCAATATCAAAGCCCTTGGGTGTAGGAAGATCGAGCAACTGCGTGAGCATAAGATGAGAAAGGTCAAGCTGGTTCTGGGCATCTACCACCTGCATTTCTTCTGATGCAACCTGCGCTTCAAGGGTCAATTGCTTGCTTTTGGAGTCAGCTCCTGCTTCAACTAATTTTTTCGACCTCTCAAGCTGTTGTTTGGTGATTTCAACCTGGCTCTGAGCTACATTAAGTAATTCAATGTTAAAAAGTATATTAAGGTAATATGTAGCAATCTGCAGCGAAATATCATCTTTTATCTTATCAAGATCAAATTTACTTGCCTGGAGATCCAGCCTGTTTTTTTTGATGTTGTTAAAGCTCTGCAATCCGTTAAATAAAACGACATTACTGCTCAAATAGAAGTTATTGGATTGAACCCTGCTTTTGGCAAAGGTATTCGTATAACGGTCGACCGTCTGTCCGAAATTATAAACATGAGTGGCGTTGGCATTCAGATCCGGAAAAAGATTCCCTTTGCTTTGCAGCAGATCCTCTTTTGACATCTCCACGCTGAGCTGTTGCTGCTTGATCTGAATATTATTCGTTAATGCGTAACTGATACATTTTTCCAATGACCAAAGTTCCTGTGCCTGTGTGTGTATTACACAAAAAAAGATGATGGCAAATAACGGCAGTTTATATTTCATAATATGTTAATATTCAATATCCGAATACGTTTTTATAATTTAACAAATCGTTTGTTGATGATCTGTGAATGTTTATTTTTAATAGTTGTGCAATAAATTCCCGGTTTTAATCCGGAAACGTTAACCGAAGAATTTTCGGATGATAAAATAGTTGAATATACAGTTTGACCGTCGGCTGAAAAAATCAGCATGTCTGAATTTATAAGCTCATGAGGAACTGCAATAGTGATGAGGTCATTTGCAGGGCTTGGATAAACATTCACTTTATTGGCAATATCAGCCACGTCAATTCCTGTGCACATGTCAACTGTAATGTCATCATAAAGGGTTCTCCCGTGATATTCAACAGTAACATTATATGTTCCTGACTCAGTAATGGTGGTTGTCCTTGTTGTAGCTCCGTTTGACCAGAGATAACTGGTAGCATTGGGTATGCGGCAATCCAGTACAAAACTGGTCTGACCGCAGACTACGGTATCGTTACCCAGATTAAGTTCAATCTGCATTTTGATATTCTGCACCTGCACTTCGCTCAGTATTCCTGCTCCTTCCAGGTTAAATTCGAGGGTTTGTACAGAGTTTGCATAGTTATGAATATCTATTGACTGAACAACAAAACCGGAGGTATTATTATGGGCAGGAACAGAGCAAACCGTGGTATTTCCAATTTTAACTTTAAGAACCTCGCTGCAAAGGATCGTATTCGCCTGTATTTTATATTCAAAGGTGAGCTGACCGGCATTCCTTGGTATATAAAAACGGTCATGTTTTTTATTTGTATTAGTCATGTTAAGTTTTAGATGACCTGCATCCACAACCCCGTTGCCACCTCCGCCGTGATACCACCAGCCGGGATTTTTGCTTGCTCCAAGCAGGCCGGAAGGGCCACGGGCAAAATCACCATTCAGTACACCCTCATTTTCGTAATCAAAATAGGGAACCTTTTTCGGACCGGCCACCGGGTGCCTGTCTGCTATTCCGTTGCCGACAGTGGAAAAATAAAATCCAGTATCAGGCATGACGTTCACAATTGTATTTTCGTACCATCCGATGACTTGCGGATGGCCTATATGTCCTAAATAAGTGGTATAAGTTCCCATAACCGGACGGCCTGAAAGCATAAAAAAACCTGTAATAGTTGCAGCATCTGTTGTCTGGTAATACGTATCGGCCCATCCGGTGCCTTCCCAGCACACGGTTCCCGAATCGGCGGGGTTGGAATTAGCATCAAAGTCGTTAGGGAAAATAAATGGTGTTGTAATTCCAATAACCGAATAGATCACGCCCCAGTCGTGAGGGTCAAGATTGGTTACGTGGGCAACAGGGATTCCGCTCATCAGCAGCCGCTCGACACATTCAGAATTGACAACTGTGCCCCGGCTGTGACCGATAAAGTGAAGATCATTCAGATTAAATTCTCCGTCAAGATATCCTTTCATCATAGAAGCAAACAAGGCTGCACCTGCTGCCTCAGAATGGCCCTGTGTCATATCATCGCTGCTGGCATGCCAGTCCATAATCAGTACAGTAAAAGTACCTGATCCTAGGGTATATTTTACGTCAAAATGGCCTGTGGTATCATTATAGAATCTCACTGTTCCTGATCCATTTCGTTGAACTATATGTTTCCCCAGATCAACAAAACCATTTGCTGTTTCTCCACCGGGAATTATACCTCCCGTAAGCAACGGCAAATCATCATAGTTTGCATATCCATGTGTAAAAACAGTGGTCTGAGGGTGAGCAATACAAGAAATAAACATCAGGGTGACAAGAAGATATAAGGATTTCATGAAGGCAGATATTTTTCTACAAATATATATAAATTCAATGTTTAATACAGGATGAAATGCTTCATTATTCAAATAAAAAATATGATCATATTAAGGTCTTTGTTCTTCTTTCTTTTCTATGATATTCCAAATTTTAACGCTGTCCTTTTTGTTTAAACCCGTCAGTATTTCAATGTTGAGACCATCCGATATGCCCGTTTTTACGTAACATTTTTTATATTTTCCGGGTCCGTTTTTAACTTCAACAAAGGCAGTATCTCCTGTAAACTGCAGCAGGCTTTCCTGAATGGCAAGGACACTGTCGCGTTCTTCAAGAACAATATCGGCATTGGCGCTGTAGCCGGCACGGACAAAACTGTTTTTTTTCAACTCCAGTGCTGCTTTTATCTCAAATTGTACTGCACCGTTTTCCAGGACACCTTTGGGTGAAATATATTCAAGTTTTGCATCATATTTTTCCTTTTCAATAGCGCCAATGGTCAATATCAGATTCATTCCCTCATGCAATTTCCCCACTTCCGACTCATCGACTTTGCCTTTAAATATCATCACTCCCATATCAGCAATAGAAGCTATCGTTGTGCCATCGTTGAAAGTATTGCTTTCTATAACGGATGAACCCTCCTTCACCGGAACATCGAGGATCATACCTCCGATTGTAGCTTTCACCAGGGTGTTTGTGCCTGTTGCCGCTTTTTTTGAAACTCCGTCGCGTATCAGCTCCAGGTTGCTTTTTGCAGCATCCAGCTCTTCTTTTGCTGACTCAAAATTTGTCTTATACGGCTGGAATTCTGCTTCGGAGATAACTCTCGAATCAAACAGTTTCTTTTGCCTGTCAAAATTCATTTTGGAATCGTTGAATGAGATATTGGCTCTTTCAACTCTTGATTCGGCATTGTTCAGGTTCACCATATCGGGGATCACTTTGATCCTGGCAATCAGGTCGCCTTCCCTGATAACCTGACCGGCTTCAACGTAAATTTTTTCAATTATTCCTGATACCTTGGATTTCATTTCCACTTCTTTACGGGGTACCACAGAGCCCGTTGCAACCGTTTTCCGGATGATGTTGGTAATAAAGGGTGCAGAATGCTGATAAACAACAGGTTTCTTTTTTGATTTGCTGTACAGGAATACAAGGGTGCCGATGAAGATCACTCCAAAAAGAGATAGTAAAAAAATTCTGAATACTTTTTTCATATGTATTATTTGATTTAGATCATTTAACCTTTTAATGCTTCAACCGGTTTAACACTCACAGCCTTGCGGGCCGGGATCATGCCTGCCAATGTTCCGCATACAATCAAAACCACAAGAGCAATAAGCGCAATATTTATATCCACCTGCGGGCTTTTAAACATCATGCTATCAGAAGGGTTGGCTTCCAACAGTTTTGTTACGCCCTCAAGTACAGCCACACCTGCACTCAGCCCCAGAAAGCCTGCAATGGAAGTCAGGAAAATGGCTTCCGAGACGATTTGCCCCATTATAGCCATCGGAGTAGCTCCCAATGCCCTTCGGATACCTGTTTCACGGGTCCTTTCTTTCACGATGACCATCATAATATTGCTCACTCCGATTACGCCTGCAAATAAAGTTCCTATACCCACTATCCATATCAATATGGAAATTCCGAGAAACAAACCGGTCATTTTCAGATATTCTTTCTGTATATTGAAGTGACCAACACCATTTTCATCCAGAGGGGAGACACTGTGCCTTTTTTTAAGCAACTGTATCGCCTGCTCTTCAACAACGCTCACCGGAACTTCAGGTTTTGATGTTATGGAAAACCATCCGACAACATTGCCATAGTTATACGTTTGTTGCATTGATGAAAAGGGAAGAAAAATCGTTTGCTCCTTATCACCTCCGAAATTGACATTTTTATTTTTAGGTTCGAAGACTCCGATCACCTGAAAATAAACACCCTGAATCCTGATATACTGACCAACAGGATCCTCCCCTTTATTAAATAAAACGTCATAAACGCGTTTCCCTATTACCGCCACTTTTCTTTTTTTGTCTATGTCAATTTTATTCAGAAACCTGCCGTTGAGTATTCTTATCGGATCAATGAGAGCTATTTCGGGATAGTCGCCATAGATAGAGAAAGCACCTGTTTTCAGACCATGGACAACATTATCACCGGAACGGAAACCCCCTCCCTGAAGACGGGGTGCAATGATACTAATGGAGGGTATATTGTCGCGAAGCGCTTTGATATCATCGTTTTCAAAATTATACCATCTCCCGCGGGGGTAACCTTTATAAGGAACCGTCGTATTTTCAGCCCAAATAAAAGTGCTGTTGGTGGCAAAGTCACCAAAACCTGCGGTCACACCCTTTAGCAATCCATTCCCTGAACCCAGCATGATGACAAGCATAAATATACCCCAGAAAACTCCAAATGCCGTAAGAAATGTCCTGAGTTTATTTTTCCTCAGGGCACCCAGTATTTCCTGCCATTTATCAATGTCTATCATACTTTATTCTTCTTTTAGCGCTTCAACCGGTTTAATGGACGCTGCCCTTTTTGCCGGTATGAAACCTGCAAACATTCCGGTAACAATAAGTAAAACGGTTGCTCCTACAGCCACCTGAATATTAACTTCAGGATGATAGAAAAACTCTACTTTTGGAAGATTCCTTGAAATAATTTCCAGCAAAGTTACGCCCAGGACCATACCGATGTAACCAAAAAAAGAAGTGATCAGCACCGATTCCTGGAGGATCAGTCCGATAATGGAAGCAGGAGACGCACCAAGCGCCTTCCTTATTCCGATCTCTTTTGTTCTTTCTTTTACCACCACAAGCATGATATTGCTCACACCCACAATTCCAGCTATGATCGTACCAATACCAATTATCCAGATAAACATCCGTATCGCAGCAAATAATGAAATAAACCGCTGGTACTCCTCAACATTATTCCAGACAAAAATGGCTTTTTTATCGTTCACATCAAATTCATGGTTTTGTGCCAGCAACTGCTTCACTTTATTTTCTATCACTTTTGCCTGTTCCGGACTGGCATCCCCCACGGTAAACATAATACGGTGAAGGCGGTTCTCACCATTAAATACCCGCTGGCATGTAGACACAGGTAAATATATGGAACGCGTTTGTTCACGGTCACCGGCATCATCATAGACCCCAACTACTTTAAAAGGGATGTTGTTGACTTTAAGATATTCCCCTACCGGGTTTATATTTTTAAATAATTGGTTCTGAACCTGTACTCCGATAACAACCACTTTCCTGTACTCATTTATATCGGACTGGTTCAAGTACCTGCCCGACATCATAATTGTTTTTTCCAGGTACAGGTGATCCGGATGGCAGGCACGAATTTCAAATGAACCGTATTCATTTTTGTATGCCACTGTATTATTTCCCCACAGATAAAACCTGCCTGTAATATGATCTATTCCCGGAACACTTTTTCTGATAGCATCATAATCCAGATTGGTAAATTTGATCTCTCTGCCCGGTTTGTATCCTTTATATGCTAGTTCTGTCTGGCCGCTGTGTAACCATAAGCTGTTAGGAGCAGTATCGTTAAATTGCCTTTTCACGCCGTTTTCCAAACCGTTACCTGAGCCAAGCAGAAAAATCAGCATAAAGATTCCCCACGCCACGCTGAAACCCGTCAGAAAAGTTCTCATTTTATTTTTTCTGATGGTCTCAAAAATTTCCTGCCACTTATCAATATCAAACATAGGATTTATCTGACTAATTCAACTGTGTTTCAATTAACCCGTCTTTGATACGAATGATCCTGTCGGTTCTTTCTGCAATATCGTGTTCATGAGTGACAATGATAACTGTCATACCATCATCCCTGACTTCCTTCAGAATATCCATCACTTCATAGGAAGTTTCTGAATCAAGTGCACCTGTGGGCTCATCGGCAAGTATGACCTTCGGTTTGGTGATAATGGCACGCGCTATGGCAACCCTTTGCATCTGCCCTCCCGACATTTGCTCAGGAAGATGTTCCGCCCATGGTTTTAAGCCCATACGGTCAAGCAGTTCCATCGCCATGATATTTCTTTTCTTACGGCTTATTTTTTGATAATATAATGGCAACGCAACATTTTCCATTGCGTTTTTAAACGAAATAAGATTAAATGACTGAAAAACAAATCCGATATGCCTGTTGCGGTATACAGCTGCCTTTTTTTCTGACAGCTGCCTGCTGATAACTTTGTTATCAAACAGATACTCCCCCTCATCATATGAATCAAGTATACCTAAAACATTAAGTAAAGTTGATTTGCCTGAACCTGATGACCCCATCACAGCAACCATTTCTCCCGGATGAAATTCAAGACTGATCCCTTTTAATACATGTAGTTTGTTTGAACCGTTTACATAAGATTTATGTATGTTCCTGAGTTTAATCATTTGTTGTTTGATTATTATGCAAAGTTAGGATTTATTCTTTTTGACCAAGACTTCACTTGCTATATTAGTTAAGTGATTAAACAATAAAATACAGCATTTCACCGGTGCCCTGAATTTCTTCGGGTGAAATGCTATATTAAACAATAAGAACTTGCTTTCAGGCAATGTTAACGGTGATTAAGCCGTTTTTATTTTCTGTTATTGCAGGTCAAAATTAAATTTGTAGTAATATAATTGATTGGTATCTACCGTAACAGGGTTGAAACAAATTGTTTCCAGCTGTTTACGCACATATTCCTGCAACTCGGGCTGAACAGAGTTCATCCTTTTCACTTCAAGGTTACCCTTTTGGTTGATTTTAAATTCGACAACAACAACACCGTTTATTTTTTTCTCTATAGCAAACTCCGGATATTTTACTTTCTCATTGATTGCTTTTTTAATTACATCCGTAAGTTCAGGGCCCCTGGCATGAGCAGTTCTGATTCCAAAACCACTGAGAACAAACACCAGAATCATCAACACAATTTTTCCTGTTTTCATGATCTTTTAATAATAATAATAATAATAATAATAATAATTAATTTAAGTTGCTACCAATAAATTTAATGATTTGCTAAACGTGAAGCTCCAAAGGAATAATTTGATTTTCAATAAGAATCCTTTAATAGAAGTTG
>Ga0114951_10001708_pt1 | contig 26361 bp, 19 predicted proteins | sample AM7aDNAmetaG_FD_88677 | JGI IMG/M metagenome (GOLD analysis project Ga0114951, IMG submission 88677) | Freshwater microbial communities from Finland to study Microbial Dark Matter (Phase II) - AM7a DNA metaG | ecosystem: Environmental > Aquatic > Freshwater > Lake | place: Finland: Lake Alinen... | reverse complement strand
TTTTTCTCATCTTATTATCGCTCTGTTCGTGTGTAAATTAAGAAACCGCCGTATACCGAACGGTACGTACGGTGGTGTGAGAGGACAGTGAGCGAACTAATCGCTCACTTCCTACTCGATTTTAATTTGAACATTCGGTATTTAGTTTACAGTTAATTGTAGTCAATACTCAAATATGCATAAAAAAACCTCTCCGAGCTTCACAGCAGGAAGAGGTTGTCATTAATGTTATACTTAATTTACTCACACTAAGGCAATTGTCATTGCTGACGTATCACCTAAATTAAAAAACATTAATATCGTAACTTGGTTCGTTTACAATTTCTGAAACCAGTTCAGTGTAAAGAACTTTACCGCTTTCGTCCACTGCAACAACTGAACGTGACATTAATCCTTTAAGTGGACCATCAGTCAATAACACACCATAATCAGTTGCAAAAGAGTTATAACGGAAATCGGAAGCTGTTGTAACATTTTCAATACCTTCAGCACCACAAAAACGTCCCTGAGCAAAGGGTAAATCTTTTGAAATGCAAATTACCACAACATTTTCCTGTGAAGCAGCCCATTTGTTGAAATTGCGAACCGAAGCAGCACAAGTGCCTGTATCTATGCTTGGGAAAATATTCAACAAAACGCGTTTTCCTTTGTAATCACTCAAATGAATTTCTTGTAAACTACCATTAACTAATACGAAATCAGGTGCTTGTGAACCTACTTTCGGTAGACTACCGTTAGTTTGAACATCGCCCCCTTTAAATTTTACTGTTGACATAATCGTTGTTTTTATTTATTTTTGATTAAAAATTTTGCTCTCAATACACTAATAACATCATTCTTGAGTTTTTTGTTTATATTTGTAATTGATTTTTTCAAAATAAACTATGTTAAAAGTAAAAAAACATATCTACATAGCCTTAATTTCCCTTGTTTTATTGATTTCATGCAAAGATCCCAAAGAATACAGAATTGACCCAGTCTTCACCGATTATCTCAAACGCTTTGAAACAGAAGGGGCATTGCGAGGTCATAATTTTAGTCCGCAAACTGACGGATTAATAATTGAATTCGCAAATTTGTCAGCTAATACAGCCGGTTTAACTCATTATGAAACCCCTATTCGTATTGAAATAGATAAAGCCTATTGGAATGATATAACAAGTAGTGTCGGTGCTGATTTAATGAAAGAAGATTTACTTTTTCACGAATTGGGTCATGGATTGCTGGGGCGATCACACTTGAATACTACCCTTGAAAACGATGATTGGAAATCCATTCTGTGCGGTGGAACAAAAGTGGCCGAGCGTGCCTGGAATATAAATTACAGAGGCGTTCGGCGAAAGTATTATTTGGATGAATTATTTGATGTAAATACAGCTTCGCCTGATTTTGCAAGCTTAACCTTGCCGGTTGATACTATAGGATTCAAAACTGATTATTTGTTCACATTTGCTGATGAAAGTCAATCCATATGGCTTAATAAAACCAGTTCTCAACTGGCTATTAGCATTGATAATCGTAGAATCCGTTTTCAATCGAGTGTTGATAAGATATTTTTGGTATTTTTCAGTTTGCAGAGTGCTATTGACATTAACTCTACTTTTTCTTATGAAATGACCTTTTACTATCCTACGGGCGATGCGTCGAAACAATACGGTCTTATTTTTGGTCCTGTGGCAGCAAAATCGGATGGTACCAGCGATCCGATTGAATATTTTACTATCAATAATAATCAAAAAATGTATATGGGAAACCGTTCGTGCTATAGCTTTTATACCGAATTGAGCGAATCATCCATTTTGTCAGCAGGAGTCAATAAGTTGAAAGTTTATAAATTCGGAACGTCCCTTTATTATTTTATTAATAATGTATATTGTTATACTACCGAAATGGTAGCCAATGCCAATATAAATGAAGTGGGATTTATGATGCCACCATTGGGTACTGTGTGGCTTACTAATTTAGTAATTGCTCATAAAGGTGCTAGCTCCGAGAATTCAATGAAAATAAAACAAAATAAACCCATTGAAGTCCGAATACAAGCTATTGACAACTCATTTCAACACACTTTGAAATATAGATAATTATATGCTTTCAAACTTTTTACTTTATAAACTCAATTTATTATGTCTAAATTTACGATTTATCAGGTTTTACCACGTCTTTTCGGGAATGATAAAACTACCAATAATTACAACGGTTCAATAGAAGAAAACGGTTGTGGAAAATTTAATTCATTTACCAATAAAGCGCTGAAGGAGATTAATCAACTCGGAATAACCCACATTTGGTACACCGGCATAATTGAACATGCTACACAAACCGATTATACAACTTTTGGAATTAGAAAAGATCATCCATTGGTGCTGAAAGGAAAAGCGGGTTCACCCTATGCCATTAAAGATTATTACGATGTTGATCCCGATTTGGCTGTGGATGTAGAAAATCGAATGGCAGAGTTTGAAAGTCTTGTAAAACGTACACATGCCAATGATTTAAAGGTAATTATCGATTTTGTACCCAATCACGTTGCCCGTGAGTACCATTCGGATGTAAAGCCAGCCGGTGTGGTCGATTTAGGTGAGAATGATAATCCATCCTGGGCTTTTTCACCGCTGAATAATTTCTATTACATTCCGAATCAGTTGTTTAAACCACAGTTTGATGTGAATGATTACTGGGAATTTCCGGCGAAAGCCACTGGAAATGATCAGTTTAGCGCTTCGCCGACTCAAAATGACTGGTATGAAACAGTAAAATTGAATTATGGTGTGAATTACGTAGAAGGTGGACAGAAGCAATTCAACCCGATTCCCTTAACTTGGTTCAGAATGCGTGATATTCTGCTTTTCTGGGCTGGGAAAAAAGTGGATGGTTTTCGGTGCGATATGGCGGAAATGGTACCAGTTGAATTTTGGGGATGGGTTATTCCACAAATTAAACAACAATATCCTGAGATCCTGTTTATTGCCGAAGTATATAATCCTACCGAATATCGGAATTTCTTAAGCAATGGAAAATTCGACTATTTATACGACAAGGTGGGGATGTATGACATGCTCCGGAATATTACAAGCCGAAATTATCCGGTGCGTGAAATTAGCAATACCTGGCAATCGCTTGGTGGTATTGAAAATCAAATGCTTAATTTCCTCGAAAATCATGATGAACAGCGCATTGGTTCCGGTTTTTTTTCCGGAGCTGGAGTGTATGCCCAACCGGCAATGATTGTTTCGGCAACGCTCACACAAGCTCCGGTTATGATTTATTGTGGTCAGGAATTGGGTGAACAAGCAATGGATTGTGAGGGTTTCAGTGGGGTAGATGGTCGTACCAGCATTTTTGATTATTGGGGCGTTAAAACTATTCAGGCTTGGTCGAATGCTGGAAAATTTGATGGGAGTCTACTGACTAGCGAGCAAAAAGAACTCCGAAATTTCTATCAAAAATTATTGAATATAACACTCACTGAAAAAGCAATTACCGATGGATTGATGTTCGACCTGGAATATGCAAATTATGACAATTTAAAGTTCAATTCACACGAACAATATGCCTATTTTCGCAAGTTCGAAAACGAGTTATTATTGATTGTGCTTAATTTTGACGACAAAGACCTGGATACTGAAGTGCATTTCCCATTGGAAGCTTTTCAATATTTGGGCTTGGATGAGAATCAAAACTTCAAAGTGCATAATTTATTAAATGAAAATGAGAAATTTCCTCTATTCAATCTCAATTCAAAGGACTTGTTTATTAGTCGAATACCAGCATGGACCGGGAAAATATTAAAACTGACCAAAATGTGATTCACAATTTCAAGGCCAGCCTACAACACGAACGTGACCAAGCAGCTAAAGCCGATAGATTCTATCTGGAAGTGCTTAAAGTTTCTGAAATTCAACGGTTTAATTCCGACTCGGATGCAGATATGGAAATGCAGCGACAGGATGTTGACTTAATATTAACTCTGAATAATATTAACTATCGCGTTTCAGAGAAATTCAGGGATAAGGATTTTGGCGATTTATATGTCGAAGTATACAGCAAATATCCCAAAACTTTTGGCTGGCTACATACTGGCACACCTAATGCCATCCTCTATTTCACACCCGAACAAGTGTATTGGATTACCCATCAATCACTATCCACTTTTTGTATCGAAATCTTATTTCCGTGTATCTCCGACGGTTGGTTTGAAGAGCTTATATTATCACCTAAGTCCATCATTTCCAAACAGCTAGTTCTAAAAAATAATCAATACAAAATCAATCTGATACAGGCACACAATCACGATGGTGCTGATTGGGAAACCTTGGGTATTAGTGCTCCGTTTGAATTATTTGAAGATTTTGGAGTGAAAATAAGAAAGTGTAAATGTAAAAATAGTCTCGATAATACCAGTTTGTAAATAAATAAAGCTATTTTTGTAACCAAATTCGTATAATTTTAAAGCAAATTCTATTTAATTCTGTCAAACTGACCAAATATGTTTAAAGACTTATTTATTCGTAAAACTCTGGCTGAGCTCGAAGAACAAGCCGACAGCAATCACAATTCACTGAAACGACATTTAACAGCAACCAATCTGACTTTGTTGGGCGTAGGTTGTGTAATTGGTGCAGGAATCTTTGTATTGACCGGTACTGCTGCCGCTTTGCACGCCGGACCAGCTGTGGCATTGTCATTTATCATTTCAGCTTTTGGATGTTTATTGGCTGGTCTATGTTATGCTGAATTTTCGTCTATGATTCCGGTTTCGGGAAGTGCCTATACTTACGGCTATGCTACGATGGGTGAGTTTGTTGCATGGATAATCGGTTGGGATTTAATTTTGGAATACCTTTTTGGTTCGGCCACCGTGGCTGTTGGTTGGGCAGGATATGTAACCAGCTTTCTGGCCGATTTTGGGATTGTCATTCCAAAGACATTGTGTCAGAGTCCTTTTGTTTTCGACGATAAAGGTTGGCACGCATCAGGTGCTATCATCAATTTCCCGGCTATATTTATTGTGGCATTAATGACTACCTTGTTGGTCATTGGCATCAAAGAGTCGGCAAAATTCAACAATGTCATTGTATTGATAAAAGTAACTGTTATCCTGCTGTTTATCGGTTTTGGTATTTCACATATTCATATTGCTAATTGGACACCTTTTATTCCTGTCAATACAGGCAGTTTTGGGCATTTTGGTTGGTCGGGAGTACTTACGGCAGCCGCAGTGGTTTTCTTTGCTTATGTGGGCTTCGATGCTGTTTCCACCACTTCGCAGGAAGCCTTAAATCCAAAACGAGATGTGCCAAGAGGAATTTTGTTTTCGTTACTTATTTGTACCGTTTTATATATTGCTGTTAGTCTGGTGTTGACCGGAATTCTGAATTATAAATATTTGAATGTGGAAGCTCCCATAGCACTGGCTATTAATAGCGCCGGACCTGGACTCGTATGGTTACGTCCGATTATCAAAATTGGTGCTATTGCCGGATTAAGTTCTGTTGTACTTGTGCTTTTATTAGGTCAGTCACGTGTGTTCTTCACCATGGCGAGCGATGGTTTATTGTGGAAAAGCTTTGCTAAAACACATAAGAAATTTAAAACACCACACATTACCACCATTGTAACAGGTTGTTTCGCGGCTTTTTTTGCCGGACTTTTTCCAATCGGGCTGTTGGGTGAAATGGTATCCATAGGTACCTTACTCGCCTTTGTAATTGTATCGATTGGGATAATACTGTTACGAAAAGCTGAACCTCATGCGGTACGTGGTTTCAAAACTCCGTGGGTACCCTTTGTGCCAATTTTAGGTGCGTTGGTTTGCTTTGCTCAAATGGCTGCGCTCCCCATGGATACCTGGATTCGACTGATTGCCTGGATGTTGATTGGTTTTGTAATATATTTCACTTATGGTCGAAAACATAGTCATGCTAGGTTAAAAAGAAAGAATGCAAGTAATTAATCATCCCAATATTCCCGAAGGGGAATTTTGCGTGTTATAAATAATAGAGTTGTGAGTTGAATCTAATTGATTAGTTGTAACTTTACAAGAATTAGAATTATAGCAATTAAAACGAACATGATGGAACCAACAATTGCTCAAAAAGGACCGTTTGCAGTGGACCTTGAAGCCGGTAAGAATTATCATTGGTGTAGCTGTGGAAAAAGTGCGAAACAACCATTCTGCGATGGTTCACACAAAGGAACAGAATTTACTCCTATGTCATTTGCTTCCGAAAAAATAGGTACAGCCTATTTGTGTGGGTGTAAGCATTCGAAAAATCCACCTTATTGCGATGGAGCACATCACAAACTGTAATTTTTAGATCTATTACACATTACGACCTTTGGTGCTTGCATCAAAGGTCATTATTTTATACACGCTACAAGAAGCAAATAGTGTAATGATCAAATTTTTACGATACATTTATTTTTTTTTGAATTTTTTTGTACACGTTTGAACTATAATCTTCATAATATGTTTTTATGAAAAAACTAATATTAATTACCATGTCATATATGATGATAGCTTGTAGTGCAGAGAGAACTGCCTCGCCCAATATTAAAGATTTTAAATACACAGTGGATCGTTTTGCAGATATCGAAATTTTACGATATCGGGTTCCTGATTTTGAAAAATTGAGTCTGAAACAAAAAGAACTGATTTATTACCTTTCCGAAGCTGCATTGGAAGGGCATGACATTTTTTATGACCAGAATAATAAATACAATTTGTGCATTCGTCGTACATTCGAAACTATTTATATAAATTACAAAGGTGACCGAAAATCGACTGATTTTGTGCACTTAACTACATACCTGAAACGTGTGTGGCTGGGAACCGGAATACACCATCATTATTCCGAAGATAAATTTATTCCTGAATTTTCCGAGAAGTTTTTTGAGGAAGCAATTAAATCAATTGATAAAAAACAATTTACAGCTATTTTGAAATCCGGACAATCGCTAGATGATTTAATAACTGAACTGAAACCCGTTATTTTTAACCCTGCCGTATATCCCAAGCGTACCAATCAGGCTGCAGACGTGGATTTAATCCAGACTTCAGCTAATAATTATTATGGTGATGGAGTTACACAGGCTGAAGCAGAAGTTTTCTACGGAAAAATGAAAAATCCGAACGACAGCACACCAGTATCATACGGCTTGAACAGCAAACTTATTAAGGAAAACGGTGTTTTGATGGAGAAAACATACAAAGTGGACGGGCTTTACAGTCAGGCCATAGTAAAAATTGTTGGTTGGCTCGAAAAAGCAGCTACTGTTGCTGAAAATGATAAACAGAAGGAAGTAATTAATTCATTGATTGAATTTTATAAAACTGGAAGTTTGAAAACATACGATGAATATTCTATTAAATGGGTTAAAGATGTGGTTTCCTTAGTCGATTTTGTGAATGGTTTTACCGAATCCTATGGCGATCCGCTGGGTATGAAAGCCAGTTGGGAATCCTTGGTGAATTTCAAGAATGTTGAAGCTACCAAGCGTACCGAAATAATCAGTGCCAATGCTCAGTGGTTCGAAGACCATTCGCCAATAGATCCGAAATTCCGCAAAGAAAAGGTTAAAGGCGTTTCAGCAAAAGTAATTACAGTAGCCATTTTAGCAGGCGATTGCTATCCTGCAACGCCTATTGGTATCAATCTGCCTAATTCGAATTGGATACGTCACGAGTATGGTTCAAAGTCGGTTACGATTGAGAATATTACGGAAGCATACGATCAGGCTTCGCTAGGCAATGGTTTTGCCGAAGAATTTATGTGGAGTGATGTGGAACGTAAGCGTGCAAAAGATTTTGCTTCGCTGACTAATAACCTTCATACTGACCTGCATGAATGTCTGGGGCATGGTTCAGGTAAGTTATTGCCCGGAGTTGACCCCGATGCTCTGAAAGCTTATGGTTCGACCATAGAAGAAGCGCGTGCCGACTTGTTTGGACTATATTATATGGGCGACCCGAAGACTGTGGAACTTGGTTTGTTACCAGATAAAGAAGTTTATAAGGCGGAGTATTATGGCTATATTCTGAACGGTCTGATGACTCAGCTCACGCGTATTCAACCCGGTAAAAATATTGAAGAAGCACACATGCGAAATCGCCAGTTGATAGCTTCCTGGGTTTACGAAAAAGGAAAAAATGCAAACGTAATAGAAATTAAAAAACGTGAAGGGGAGACTTTTGTCCTGATAAATGATTTCAAAAAGCTCCGTATTTTATTTGGACAATTGCTGGCTGAAATACAACATATCAAATCAACCGGAGATTTTGCAGGTGGCAAGAAACTGGTTGAAACATATGGCGTACAAGTTGACCAAAAACTTCATGTTGAAGTACTTGACCGATTTAAAAAACTGAATCTTGCTCCGTATCGGGGTTTTGTAAATCCGGTTTATTCATTGCTAAAGGATGAATCAGGCAACATTACGGATGTAAAAGTTTCGTACGACGAAAATTATATTGATCAGCATCTGCGGTATGCAAAGGATTATTCTAATTTGCCCACATTCCCCTAATTAACTGTACAAGACACAAAGCTTATAAAAACCGTAAATTAGTGAATAAATCATCATTTGCGGTTTTCATTTATTAATAACTCTTCGTTCTTAGTGCTAATAGTTTCTTAAAACGGAACATCAGCATTATTTCCACTACCACCAAACGGATTAGGTGGTGTTTTCAGATCACCTGCACCGTAGAAATTCGAATCTCCTTCATTCATTTTAGAGGAAATCACTTTATAACCACCACTTGAAAATGGATTATCATCCTTATCAAAATCATCTTTGTTAAGGAATTTCGCATAGGTGTTTTTAAATTTCAATTGAACATCACCCGTAGCTCCGTTACGGTGTTTTGCCACAATAATTTCGGCAATCCCAACCAACGAATTTCCCTGGGCATCTTCAGTAAGATGATAGTATTCCGGACGGTGAATAAAGCACACCATATCAGCATCCTGTTCGATTGCACCTGATTCACGTAAGTCGGAAAGCTGTGGACGCTTGCCTTCAAGTCCCGAGCGACCTTCCACACCACGATTCAGCTGTGACAACGCAATAATTGGAATATCAAGCTCTTTGGCAAGTCCTTTTAACGAACGGGAGATAATACTTACTTCCTGTTCTCGGCTTCCGAAGCTCATTCCACTGGCATTCATTAATTGTAAATAGTCAATAATCAGGCACTGTACTTTATGTTCCTTTACCAATCGACGGGCTTTACTTCGGAGTTCAAAAATCGATAAACTAGGTGTATCGTCAATATAAATGGGTGCATCAATCAGTTCTTTAATGTCTTTATCTAGTTTATTCCATTCTTCTTTGTCCAATTGCCCATTTTTAATCTTTTCACCTTCCAATTCGCACACATTCATTATCAAACGGTTTACCAATTGTACGTTCGACATTTCGAGCGAAAAAATAGCCACTGGCTGATTATAGTCCACACCTATATTTTTCGCCATTGAAAGCACAAAAGCCGTTTTACCCATAGCGGGTCGTGCTGCAATAATGATTAAATCAGAACGTTGCCAGCCTGAAGTAATTTTGTCCAATGCATGAAAACCAGTTGGAACACCACTCGCTCCCTGCTTTTCGGCTGCCAATTGCATACGGTGAATGGCTTCTTCAATTACAGGGTTTATCTGAGTTACATCTTTCTTCAAATTCCGTTGTGACACTTCAAAAAGCATACCCTCAGCCTCCTGCATCAAATCATCCACATCGGTCTTGTCATCAAATGCCTTGGTTTGTATTTCACTCGAAATACGTATCAGTTCTCGTGCCAGAAACTTTTGTACAATTATTCGTGCGTGATATTCTAAGTGTGCTGCTGACGAGACTTTGGCTGTCAGGAGGGTAATATAATATGGCCCGCCCACATCATCAATAGTACCACTTTTACGCAATTGCTCTGTAACTGTATGCATATCGACCGGCTCTTGTTGCATAGACAGATTCATTATTGATTCAAAAATTTTCTGATGTGCTACTTTGTAGAAACATTCCGGTTTCAAAATTTCCGAAATTAGCGAATAGGCATCCTTTTCAATCATGATAGCACCCAACACAGCCTCTTCGAGTTCAGGAGCCTGAGGGGGTAATTTCCCATATTCATTTGCAGGAATAGGTGCAGGAGTGGTCGGTTTTTTTGAAAAATTACGTTTTTCGGCCATTTCTTAATGTACAATTTACAGATTTACAATTTACAATTTTGTGGGTTTCAAAAGTACTAAAGATTTTTGAAAGTTTCATATTAAATTTTTCAACAGATTGTTGATAACTTTATTGATACATATTTCACGAAAAATTATTACTTTTGAAATCAAAATTATTGATTTAATAGTCAATACTGTCCTGAGAATTGTAAATTGTAAATGGCCAAATTGTAAACTCTTTCAAATGCTTACTTTTCCTAATGCTAAAATAAATCTAGGGCTAAATATTGTTGAAAAACGAGCAGATGGCTACCATAATATCGAAACTGTTTTCTATCCAATTGGACTATGTGACGTGCTTGAAGTAGTTCCTTCCGAAACTTGTACGGATTATAGCTTTTCTTCATCGGGCATAACGATTGATGGTGATCCGGAAGATAATTTAATTGTCAAAGCCTATAGGTTGTTACGGTCTGAATATCAGTTTCCTGCCATAGATATTTCACTTATTAAACAGATACCTTTTGGTGCAGGGTTGGGTGGTGGTTCAGCAGATGCCGCATTTATGCTTAAGGCTATTAATGAGCTATTTACGCTTAAATTAACTCCTAAAAAACTGGAGAAACTAGCCTCCAGTCTTGGTGCTGACTGTCCTGTATTTATTCGTAATAGACCGGTATTCGCAACCGGAATCGGTAATGCGTTCACTTCCATTGATTTATCGCTGAAAGGATATTTTCTTTTGCTGGTAAAACCCGATATTCATGTGTCCACCCCCGAGGCTTACTCGCTGGTTGTACCCGAAAAACCCGAAACCTCGCTATTGGAATTGATTAAACAGCCTGTTTCCAATTGGAAAAACACAATAAAAAACGACTTTGAGAAATCTGTTTTTGCACGTTATCCGTCCATCAATAAAATAAAGAATGATTTATATGAAATGGGCGCAGTTTATGCTTCCATGTCGGGCTCAGGTTCTTCCGTTTTCGGAATTTTCGAAACTGAACCGGAAAAGAATGATTTGTTAGAAGGATTTTTTGTGATGGGTGGAATGTTGGAATAATACATCCAACTATATGCTTCAAATGATTGTAATTAAAAACGTTACAATCATTTTTTATGTGTGAAATTTAAAATAGTCGTTGGGAGTGATTTTTTAGAAAAATGCTTGCCCAATTCAGAAAAATGTAGTACTTTAGTCCGGTTTTTAGATAATTACAAAATTAAATATTAGATGATTGATCAAGACAGAATTATTAAGGTAAGTATTGACGAAGAAATGAAGTCTTCGTACATCGATTATTCCATGTCGGTGATTGTTTCACGAGCATTACCCGATGTTCGTGACGGTTTTAAACCGGTTCACCGCCGAGTATTGTTTGGAATGAACGAATTAGGTAACAATTCCGATAAACCCTATAAGAAATCTGCCCGTATCGTGGGTGAAGTAATGGGTAAGTATCACCCACACGGTGATTCGTCCATTTACGGAACATTAGTTCGTATGGCTCAACATTGGTCCATGCGTTATCCTTTGGTCGATGGTCAGGGAAACTTTGGTTCTATTGATGGTGACAGCCCTGCTGCCATGCGTTATACTGAAGCCCGTTTGCGCAAACTTTCTGAAGATATGCTCGTTGATATCAATAAAGATACGGTTGATTTTCAACTGAATTTTGATGATACCATGAAAGAACCAACCGTGTTGCCAAGCCGTATTCCAAACTTGTTGGTAAATGGTTCATCGGGTATTGCTGTAGGTATGGCAACCAATATGGCACCTCATAACTTGACTGAGGCTGTTAATGCCATCATTGCTTATATTGAAAATACTGAAATAGAGATTACTGAATTGATGCAATATATCAAAGCACCAGATTTTCCAACCGGTGGGATCATTTATGGTTATGCAGGTGTAAAAGATGCATTTGAAACAGGACGTGGACGTATAGTCGTTCGCTCGAAAGTAGAAATTGAAACAGACAATCAGGGACGTGAAAAGATTATTGTCAATGAAATCCCTTATCAGGTAAATAAAGTGGAACTTATCAAAGCTGTAGTGGCTTTGGTGGAAGATAAAAAGGTGGAAGGCATTGCACATATCAACGACGAGTCCGACCGTGAAGGAATGCGCATCGTAATTGATATAAAACGCGATGCTAATTCGAATGTGGTTTTAAATAAATTGTTTAAATACACAGCTTTACAAACCTCGTTCAGCGTAAATAATATTGCTTTGGTTAAAGGACGTCCACGTATGTTGAATCTGAAGGATCTGATTCATTATTTCGTTGAACACCGTCACGAAGTAGTTATCCGTCGTACACAGTTTGAATTGGGTGAAGCCGAAAAACGCGCTCATTTGCTGGAAGGTTATATGATTGTTTTGGACAATCTGGATGAAGCTATCAAGATTATTCGTGACTCAAAAACACCTGACGAAGCCCGTACCCGTTTGATGGAACGTTTTAGTTTGTCAGAAATTCAATCACGTGCCATTGTTGAAATGCGTTTACGTCAACTTACAGGCATGGAACAAGATAAACTTCGTGCTGAATATGAAGAAGTATTGAAATTAATTGCAGGTTTAAAAGAAATTCTTGAAAAAGTGGAACTTCGTATGCAAATTATTAAAGATGAATTGCTCGAAGTGAAAGCAAAATATGGAGATGGCCGTCGCACTCAGATTGTATATTCTTCTGAAGAATTCAATCCGGAAGATTTCTATTCGGATGATGAAATGATTATCACCATTTCGCACCTTGGATATATTAAACGTACTGCATTGACCGAATTCCGGGCACAGAACCGTGGTGGAGTAGGGTCGAAAGGTGGTAGCTCGCGTGACGAGGACTTTATTGAATATATTTATCCGGCTTCCATGCACAACACTATGTTGTTCTTTACCTCGAAAGGTAAATGTTACTGGTTGAAAGTGTATGATATTCCTGAAGGAACAAAAGTATCGAAAGGCCGTGCTATTCAAAATATGCTGAACATTGACGGTGACGATAAAGTAAATGCATTCATCCGCGTGAAAGGTCTGACCGACAGTGAATATATCAATTCTCATTACCTGATTTTCGGAACGAAAAACGGTGTAATCAAGAAAACTTCACTTGAAGCTTATTCCCGTCCACGTTTGAATGGTGTGAATGCAATTACTATTCGTGAAGACGACCAGGTGATTCAGGTACGTTTGACCGACGGAAATGCCGAAGTTCTTATGGCAAACAGGAATGGTCGTGCTATTCGCTTCCACGAATCGAAAGTTCGTGTAATGGGACGAACTGCAACCGGTGTGCGTGGTATGACACTCGATGAAGATGGTCAGGACGAAGTAGTTGGAATGATTTGCGTTAACAAGGAGGAAAAAGAAAGCATCATGGTGGTTTCTCAACAAGGTTACGGTAAACGCACCTTATTGGACGAAGTAGACGAAAATGGTGAGTTAGTGCTTGAAAATGGCGAACCTGTTGCAGTTTATCGTGTAACCAATCGTGGTGGTAAAGGTGTAAAAACCATGAACATCACAGATAAAACCGGCAAATTGGTTTCTATCAAAAGTGTTACCGACGAAAATGACTTGATGATTATCAATAAATCGGGGATCACTATTCGCTTGAAAGTCGCTGACGTTCGGGTTATGGGACGCGCAACGCAAGGTGTTCGATTAATTAATCTTGAAAAACGTAACGACGAAATCGCTTCCGTTTGTAAAGTGCTTTCAGAGCCTGAAGTAGAAGAGATTGAGGAAGAATTGGAAGTAGTTGATGGAATTTCGGCTGAAGTAATATTAGACGATGTTAAGGAAGATGAAACTAAGATCGATACTGAAATTCAAGAATCTACAGAAGAATAAATAAACAAAATCGAATGAGTCTGATGGCAGGCTCATTCGAAAATATTAATAAAAAAACAATTATTGTCATGAAGAAAATCATTTTATTCCTGTTTTTGGCAACAAGCTTAACAGTTACTTTTGCTCAGAAAGCCAACGTTCGTAAAGCAAGAGACAAAGCGTTAAATGAAGACAAACCGGATTTTGCCGGTGCACGCGAAGCTATTAAACTAGCTTTGAAAGATTCCACTACGAAAGATCTTGCTGAAACATGGTATGTTGCCGGACTTATTGGTAATAAACAAAGTGAGATTGAATACAAAAAAGCAATTTTGAATCAGAAATTTGACACCTTGTCAAAAGGTAAAGCCATGATGGAATCATATGATTATTTTATGCAGACCATTAAACTCGATATGGTTCCTGATGCTAAAGGGAAAGTGAAACCAAAATTTGCCAAAGATATTAAGAACATTTTTAAAGAATACTATCAGATTCAACCCAATTTAATTGGATATGGTGCATTTCAGTATGCTAAAGAAAACTATATTGAAGCGTTAAGAGCTTTCGAAGCATTTTTAGCTATTCCAAAGAATCCTATTATGAATAACGAAATTAAGATGGATTCTACGTATGATATGATAACATTTTACACTGGAGTTGCAGCATCGAATGCAAAAATGCATGAGAAAGCGGTTAATTATTTTCAGAGCCTGAAATCTAAAAAATATCAACCAACTTCGGTATATCAAAATCTTGCAAATGAATATCTCTCAGCAAAAGATTCATCTAACTATGTTGCAACGATTAAAGAAGCGATTGATAAATTACCAAATCAACCCTGGTTTTTGCAGAATTTGATTAATTTCTATATACATTCAAATAAAATTCAGGATGCAATTGGTTATCTGAATACAGCTATTGAACGTGAACCCGGTTTTGCACAGTATCACTTTGTAAAAGGGCAGTTGTATTTGACACTTGAAAACTTTGAAGATGCTTCAAAAGCTATTAATAAAGCGATTGAACTTGAGCCTGCTAACGCTGATATGTATGCAGAATTGGGGCGGTCATATTATAACAAAGCTGTTAAGTTGTCCTTGGAAGCTAATAAGTTAAAGGACACAAATGCGTATAAAAAAGAAGAAGCTAAAATAGACGAAGTGTTTAAACTAGCTATTCCTTTTTACAAAAAAGCCATTGACTTAAAACCAAAAGAAGTAGAATTTATGCTTCCTTTGAAACAACTTTATTATCGTTTGCAAATGGATTCGGAATATGCCATAATTGCTAAGCAGATCAAGGATTTACAGAAATAATTTTAAAAATAAATTCAAATAATGGCTGTTTGGAACTTCTGAACAGCCATTATTTTTATTGAATAGCAGAGTTAATAAATGCTAGAACCTCCTCTTCATTTTCAACTTCTCTTATTATCAGATTATCATTGTAAATTACTCCTGAAGGTATTGCCGCTGAAGCATATAAACCACAATGAATCTGAGCCAAACCACCATTTCCACCACTAACAAGAGCATGTGAAACCAGTTTCCCGTTTTGCCAAACTTTAGCATAACCATATTTTGCAGCAAAATCGATATACACATCAAGTCTGGTCCATGTTTTATGTTTAAATTGAAGTGACTTATCAGGATTATTGATTGAATCGGCCTGAAAAATTCGTATTTGTTCACCCTGATTAGGTACATGTACCAACCTGATATACCCATCAGGTCGGGTATTGATACATACCACCCTGTTCCAGTTAGTGCTTTGATCGGGCGATAATGTCAAAAAGCTAAACCAGTCGTTTATTGAACCTTTCGGTCGGAATTTCATGGTCATATCCAGATAAACCCAAATACTCACGAGACAAGGAGTACGGAAAATTCCATTAGTACTTTTCTGAAGCTGTATAGTTGGATAAGCCCGGTGTGGAAGGTAAATCAAACCATCATTGTTGACATCCCTTGCTTTCAGAATCCATGCTTTGTGAGCATAATGACCATTCTTTACCTCCTCGGAGCTCAATTCCTGATTACTATCATAATCCCCTAATGGAACAATATAAAATACGTTGAAATCATCAAGCGATTCAAACGAACTTTCAAAAGTACGCATTAGTCCTGAGTAGGAGGGCTTTTCAATATCCGAGCAAGATATAAAAATAAACACCAATGAAATAATATAATTGCTTAATGATTTCATCCAGAATACCAAATTTTCTTTCAAAAAAGAAAAAATTAATGAATAAAAAAACTGCCACCGAAATGAATCGGTGGCAGTTTTTTGGAATATACTATGAATTTAATTATTCTTCAGTAACCATAACATTTTTCACTTCCCAACTACCAGCTGCATTGTCGGATGCACTACTCATATATTTGAAAGCAATACGTACATTGTTTTGACCTGCATAAGGTAATAAACTCATTGGCGTAGAAGGTATAAATGTCCAATTTGCACCACTTGGATAGCCTGCTGAAGGAATTGTCAATTGTGTCCATTGTGAAGGTATTACAGAAGTTCCGTCGCTGGTGGTAGAAACCCAAACAGTAATTGCTTTATGCATTTTATCGGTACTTGTTCCTGTATCTCCGAAATAGCGACCAACATGCGTAAAGTTTAACCAAGGATTAACTCGTTCCGTCAGGTTCATAGCTGGTGAAATTAACCAATCTTCGTTATCGAAGTATGAACCAGCAACATAACCGGTCATAAGCATATAGCTATAACCACTGTTCCAAGCCCAGAATTGATCACCTAAAACACTTATTGCCTTGAAATCGCCCTGACCTGAAGATAATCCGCTTAAAATAACAACATCTAACCATTTGCCTTTTTTGAATGCATATTGGTCAGTAGCACATTTCCAATCCGTTCCGTTGAATTTAAGTATGCGGTATTGAACGACAATTCCTGTAGGTGAGCTGAATTTATAACGAACCATTCTTACATCATTCGCAGCAGCGTAAGGAAATTTAGTTTTCAAATAAGAACTCAGATAAGTCATGACTGGCATTACTGCAGAAAAACAAAGAGATTTACCAGGTTGATTTGTATAAACCCCCATTTGAGTATATTCAGCATCAGATAATGTAATTTTGTAAGCAGCAGTAATTGAAGTAGTATCTGCTGCATTTACCAAATCGTACGTAACTTTAACCACCGAATTTGGATCAACATAGAGAAACTTAAGAGCTAAAATATAAGGTACATAATCTTTTGCTCTTAACGTACCATCAAAATATTTGTTGGCATCAACTTTTGAAGCATTCACATAAACTGCTAAAGTTGCAAGTCTTGTGTTTAAGGCACCGATTAAAGTTGAAATAGTTGTTGAATCAGCTTTTGTTTTTGCATTTGCCAATAATACCTTCTGGGCTGCAATAGAATCCGTTACTGGCTTTTTAATTGCATTCGAAATAGCTGTATAATCCGCTGAAGTCAATTCGTAATTCACAATAACTACATTATTTGGAATGTAAGGTGTGTTATTGTCCTGGCAGGCTGTAAAAATTGTCAAAACAGCCAGAATTGCTATAAAATTTATCTTTTTCATTGTTTTTATCTTTTTCATTAATGAATGATTCTAATTAAAATCTGATTTTCAGGTTCATTGACCATGTGCGTCCGAAGCCATAGAAAACACTTGCTTTATCTTCAGTATGATATGTTCCATCATCGTTTGCATCAGTTATATATTGGGTGTCCAGCAAGTTGTATATGTTTCCAACTAAGGTAGCATCAAATGTTCCGATTTTGAATCGATAATTGGCAGAGAAATCTACAGTTTCTGCATCAGGTATCATCCAGGGTTGACCAAAGTCTGAATTTGTCAAACTGGTACCTACAGACGATATGCTGAAATATGAATAGTTTTTACCAAAATAATTCATATCAAGACCAATCCTGAAACCTTTTAGAATCTGATAATTTAATCCAAGGGCTGCCGTATTTTGGGCGGAGTTTCCAACATGAATTCCGGCAAGATTAACATTGATTTTAGCGTGTTGAGCGCTTAGTATTTCTACAACATTTCCTAAAGCATCAGTTGGTTGACCCTGTGTGTTATATAAATAACCTGTTGCATTATTCTGCCAAGTCCAGTCACCCAACGAAACCATTCCTGTAATTTCCACATCCTTAACTGGTTTTGCAACAAAATCAAGCTCCAAACCCTGGTGTAATGCATTTACACCTTGCATGTTTACCACTAAACTTGATTGTGAATTAGCATTAATTGCACGTATTAATGTTTTATCAATCCAATTGGTACGATACCAGTTTAAATTGGCTGTAAAGTATTTTGAACGGAAACCATATCCCAACTCAATTGAAAATGCTTTTTCATTCAATGCGTTCGGGTTAATTAAATTACTTGTTGTGGATTGCAGAAATGCACCTCCTGAGAAAAATGGAGCACGAGAAATTACACCAATATTCGCAAATACATTGTGATTTGTATTGATATTGTAATTTGCTCCACCTTTTGCAGCATAGCCTAAGAAGTTGACAGTTTTAGAAAGAGCCTGATCCGAATCGTAATAAAAACGATCATAACGCCAGTTCGATGTATTTGAACCTGATAGGGAAACGAATGCACTCAGACCATTTTTATTATATTCAGCTTGTCCGAAAATTCCCTCGCTAGCTACAAAACCATCATAATCGCGATAAACTACATCTCCTACTACCAGTTTTTTTGTTTTCCAACTCTGATCTGTCAATAAGGGACGTAATGAAGTGGCATCAATAAAGAATTTACCTCCATACAAATCAGTAAGTACATTAGTATGTGTTCCTTTATAGTAACGTAAATCCACACCTCCATAAAAATCAATATCCTGAGCCAGTTTGGTTGTGAAAGTAGATAATCCACCAACCCAAATATGTTTATTAACAGCTGTTGACATTACCATAGTTGCCCCATTATAAGGTACGCCTTCTTTTGGTTGATTTAGATCGTAAATATGTCCGTAATTAAAAGTTCCATCAGCATTTCTAAAACTGTTAGCAACTATATTGCCTTTATCATCGTAGCCGTTAGGAACGCCAGCTGTTGAACCATACCAGTTTGTGCGATCCGTGCTGGAATAACCCTGACCACCCCAACCACCGCCATCACCTAACGAAAGGTAAACTGCAGTTGATAAACTAGACTTTTCATCGATAGTCCAGAAATGATTCAATGAGATTTGAGGTTTATTATAATAGTTGTATGATGACTGTTTGCGTTGACCATTCATATCAAAACCATAAGAAGCATTATATCTTCCTTTTAATGGTTGCTTTGCCCATTCCGATTCAAGCAATTTATCACTGTTGTTTCGTTGATTATGCCATTGTGGAGCTGAAAAAGCGGTAAATGAAAGTTGTTGAGAATCGCTTATTTTTTTTGAGATATTAATAAAATATGAATAAGCTTCATATTCAGTTCCCTGAATGTATCCGTTACTTGTTGTTTTTGATCCTAACAATGTAATTGCCCAGTTATTGGCAGTTAAACCGGTTGATACTGCAAATCCGATTTTAGCATAACCATCATTTCCAATTCCGTATGAAACAGAACCACCTTTTATAGCATCGGTAGAACGGGTTAATACATTGATTGAACCTCCCAACGAAGGAGCAGCAACTTTCGATGCCCCCAATCCCCGTTGAACCTGCATGGAACGGGTTACATCACTTAGTGCTCCCCAATTTGACCAATATATACCTCCCCATTCCATATCATTCATTGGAACACCATTAATCATTACGGCAATGTTTGGAGCTTCAAATCCACGTAAATTGACACGTGAATCACCATAACCACCACCTTGTTTTGTTGCATAAATACCCGGAGTAGATTTTAAAATTTCTGGAAACTCTTGTGTTCCCAACTTGTTTTCAATAAGTACAGGATCAATAACTGAAAGTGCAACCGGTGTTTTGCGGCGAATTGCCACCGAAGAGGTAACAGTTACGTCATTTAGTCCAATTGCTTCACTTTCTAAAGCGATAGTTCCCAAATCTTTAGAAGTAACCTGAATTGTTTTAGAGAAGTAACCGATGTAAGAAATGGTAAGTTCTTGTTTGCCGGCCGGTACTTTTAGTGCAAAACTACCATCGAGCGTCGTGGCAACTCCATTTCCAGAGGCGGTGTTCATTACACTTACTCCTACAAGAGATTCGTTGGTAGTTTTATCCACCACAATTCCCTTTAGCAATACTTGTGAAAACGAAAGCTGAGCAATCATAATCACAACAAAAAAAGAAAAGACTTTTTTCATAAAGTTGTTGAATTAATTAAACGTAGATTTTAATTTTATTTTAAATTTTGGCAAATATAAGATTTTTAGTGTTAAGGACTATGTCATTCGAATGAATATTTATCAACAATTTATAAGTAATTCAGCTAATATCGAATAATCTAAGGTTTAAGGGAAACTACATGTTTACATTTTGTAATCTAAGTGTCAAATAAATTTACGTAATCGTATAGATGCGACCATTAATATAAGAAAATAATACAAAAATTAAAAAATAATAGGCTTATGTTAAATATTGATTTTCAACAGGAAAATTCTAAAAAAATATTGCTTAAACTTATTTAAATCTCAGAAATCGATTTTTCGTTGAACAATATAGTTATACTCAAATAAATTGTATCTTTGCAGGCTTAATAATTTCGAAAAATATGGATTACGAAAAGAAATTTATGCGCAAAGCAATTGCTTTGTCAATTAAAAATATAACTAAAGGTGGAGGGCCTTTTGGAGCTGTGATCGTCAAGGATGGAAAAATTGTTTCGACAGGTGTAAACCGTGTTACAGTATGTACCGACCCAACTGCACATGCAGAAGTGAACGCCATTCGCAAAGCTTCAAAGAAACTGGGAACGTTTGATTTGGGCGGTTGTGAGATTTATACTTCATGCGAACCTTGTCCTATGTGCCTTGGAGCAGTTTATTGGGCTCATCTGGATAAAATGTATTATGGTAATACAAAAACTGACGCAAAAAAGATTGGTTTTGACGACTCATTTATTTATGACGAAATTGAATTAAAACCTGAAAATAGAAAAGTGAAAACCATTCAGTTATTGCCTAATGAAGCCATTAAAGCTTTTGACAAATGGACAAAAACTGAAGCTAAAATTGAATATTGATTCTTACTGATTTTCAACAACTTTACAGCTTACACCCGCAAATTAAGCAGGTTCAAAACTGGCTGCTATCACTTGAACCAAATCTGAAAATTAACGGTTTAAGTGGATCTTCATCTGCCCTCGTTATTGCTTCATTATTTATAACTAATCCTCAGAATCATATTATTATAGCTGATGATGCTGAGGCTGCAGCATACTTGTACAACGATTTAAAACAGATTCTTTCTACTGAGGATCTGTTTTATTTCCCTTCGGCATTCAAAAAAGCAATCAAGCTCACTCAACTTGATACCGCAAATGAGATTTTACGCACCGAAGTGCTGAATCGAATAGCTAACACCCATAAGCCTTGTCTTATTGTAACTTCGCCTGAATCATTGCTTCAAAAAGTCGTTTCGCCTGAAAGTTTGCAAAGTCGTATGTTGCGAATGAATGTTGGTTCAATTTTAGGCATTGATTTCGTCGTGGAATTGTTATTGGAGTATTGTTTTCAACGGGTTGACTTTGTTTATGAACCGGGACAATTTTCAGTACGTGGTAGCATTGTTGATATCTTTTCGTTTGCGAATGAATTGCCTTATAGATGCGACTTTTTTGGAGATGAAGTTGAATCAATCCGCATTTTTGACATTGAAACTCAATTATCGAATGAAAAAGTTACTGAGATTGTAATAATTCCTGATTTCCAGCATGATAAGCTGGTTAAGCTGGTTTCATTTTTTGATTTTATACCTGCGAATAGCCTGTTTAGCTTTACCAATGTCGTATTTGTGCGTGATAGAATGAATCAACTTTATAATGAGTTGCTAGTCAAGGCGAATGAGTTTGAACATGTAACACCACATTTGAAGAAAACGAATATTACTGGCGATAACTTTATTGTACAAGTAGAGAAATTCCGTAAAATTGAATGGACTGAAAATTCCTATTTTCAGCACAAAATCTCAATTTCGTTTAAAACTTCAATACAACCTATTTTTCATAAGAACTTCGATTTGGTTGCTGCTAATTTACATCAAAAATTAGTAGAAGGCTATAAACTATACATTATGAGCGATAGTGTGAAGCAAACCGATCGAATTGCGGCTATTTTTTCCGATCGGGGCGATGAAATCAGCTTTCAAGCCATAAAAAATACGCTACACGAAGGTTTTATTGACCACGATTTATCATTAGTATGCTTTTCTGACCATCAAATCTTCGACCGTTTCCATAAATACCAGCTTAAAACGGATAAAACACGTCTGGGTAAGGTCGTAATGACACTTAAAGAACTTAATCAGTTCCAGATAGGTGATTATATGGTGCATGTCGACCATGGTGTTGGTAAGTTTGGAGGATTGGTTAGAACCAATGTAAACGGCAAAATGCAGGAAATGGTGAAGTTGATATATAAGGATGATGACATTATATTTGTAAGCATACACGCACTTCACCGTATATCAAAGTACAAAGGCAAAGAAGGTGAATCTCCCCGTATCAATAAACTGGGCTCTGGAGCGTGGGAACGACTGAAAGAGCGTACCAAATCGAAGGTTAAAGATATAGCTCGTGAACTAATTAAGCTTTATGCCAAACGCAAAGCCGAACATGGATTCCAGTATTCGCCCGATAGTTATTTACAACAGGAACTGGAAGCTTCGTTTATATATGAAGATACCCCCGATCAGGTAAAAGCAACTGCAGATGTAAAAAAAGATATGGAATCTGTTCTGCCGATGGACAGACTGGTTTGTGGTGATGTTGGTTTTGGTAAAACAGAAGTGGCAATGCGTGCGGCTTTCAAGGCTGCTACAGATGGAAAACAGGTTGCAGTACTTGTCCCCACAACTGTGTTAGCACTCCAGCATTACAATTCTTTCAAAGATCGTTTCAAGGATTTTCCGGTAACGGTGGATTACCTGAGTCGTGCCCGTACATCAAACCAAACGAAAGAAGTAATGGAACGCCTTGCTAAAGGAGAAATAGACATTATTATCGGCACGCATAAACTGGTTGGTAAAAGTATTAAATTCAAAGATTTAGGTTTACTGGTTATTGATGAAGAACAAAAATTTGGCGTTACTGTAAAAGAGAAACTTAAGGAAATGAAGGTAAATGTTGACACGTTGACAATGACAGCTACGCCAATACCACGTACTTTGCAGTTTTCACTTATGGGAGCACGCGATTTATCGATAATAAATACGCCACCTCCCAACCGCTATCCTGTACAGACTGAAATCCATTTATTTGATGAAGATGTGATTCGTGAAGCCATTCAACTGGAAATGAACCGAAATGGTCAGGTTTTCTTTATTAACAACCGAATTCAGAATATCTATGTTATTGAAAATCTTATTAAACGCCTTGTTCCCGGTTGTCGTGTAGCTGTGGGTCACGGACAAATGCCTGCTGATAAGTTGGAAGAAATTATTGTGGATTTTATTGATTATGAATACGATGTATTGGTAGCAACAACGATTATTGAATCGGGTATCGATATTCCGAATGTGAATACCATTTTAATAAATAGCGCGCAGAACTTCGGTTTGAGCGATTTACATCAGTTGCGAGGGCGTGTTGGACGCAGTAACCGCAAAGCATTCTGTTACCTGATGGCACCTGAAATGAGTTTGTTGACACCCGAAGCCCGACGCCGCTTACAAGCCCTGGAAACTTTTGCCGAGTTGGGTAGTGGATTTAATATTGCTATGCAGGATTTGGATATTCGGGGTGCCGGAAATATGCTGGGAGCGGAGCAGAGTGGTTTTATTGCCGATTTGGGTTACGAAACTTATCAAAAAATTCTGAATGAAGCCATTCACGAATTAAAAGATGAAGAATTTGTTGAATTGTATGCCGATGAAAGAAAAGGAAATGAAATTTCCACCGCTTTTGTTAACGATTGTCAGATAGATTCTGATTTAGAAGTCTTGTTCTCGGTTGATTATATCGAAAATGTATCTGAACGAATTAGCTTGTACCGCGAATTGGACAATATTGAGTCTGAAGCCGAATTGCTTGAATTTGAAAAGCGCATGGAAGACCGTTTTGGTAAAATCCCTGCAGAAGGTCAGAGTTTAATGCTGGTGGTTCGACTACGTTGGTTGGCTATGCGTTATGGTATCGAAAAACTGGTGCTTAAAAATGATCAAATGACAGCTTTCTTGGTATCGAACCCCCAATCGCCTTACTATCAATCTGAACCATTTGGACGGTTATTGCAATTCTTGACTTCACATCCACGCAGATGCCAGCTTAGAGAGAAGAATCATCGACGTTCGGTTGTATTCTCTGATGTGAAAACGGTGGAAAAGGCGTTTGAATTACTTCAAAATATTGAGAGATAGGAGTATACAAAAACCGCATTGTCGTTAGTTGAGAAAACTCCTAATAAATAGGATTTGAGGTGTCAGTTTTCTTTGTAATCTGCCGTCCACATTGGATACCCGAAGGCGCAGCCCGCCATTAAAAACCAGCCACTACTCGTTAATTTTTTAACGTTGAGTTTTCCAATCTCAGAACAATGCGGTTCGTTTTTCTTTGACACAAAGATACAGCATAAATTTATATAATATTCAGTATGCAATCATATATTAGGTTAAATATTAAGATTTAAGTTGATTTTTTTTGGTTGAAAATCCCAACAGCAAGTCATTTGTAAAAAAAGCTTCTAAAATTTCGTAATCTAAAAGAAAATATCTACTTTTGCAATTCTATTCGAAAAACCGAATTAACAAAAGACTCAAAAATACAATCTTATGGCTAAAAAAGAGGAAAAGGAACACCACGAATTGGAAAACGTTCAACATGCGCTGACAAGTACTGAGGCATTTATTGAAAAATATCAGAAACAAATACTAAGTGCTGTTGGTATTGTTATTCTTGTTGTGTTAGTTATAATGTCGTTTAAAAACTTTTATCTTGATAAGCGAGAAATTGCGGCACAAAATGAAATATCTAAAGCTCAGGCAGCTTTTGCTACTGATTCTTTCCGGGTGGCTCTTGAAGGTAAAGGTGTTCAAACAATGGGATTTAAAGAAATTGCTTCTGAATACAGCATTACCCCTTCGGGAAAACTTGCCGGTGCATATGCCGGGATCTGTTATTACAAATTAGGTCAATACGAGAATGCAATCAAATATCTTTCTCAATTTAGCAGCGATGATAATTATTTCTCAGTAACCGTAATTGGCTTAACCGGTGATTGTTATGTGAACTTGAACGAAAATTCAAAAGCAATCAGTTATTTTGAAAAGGCAGCCGATAAGGATAATGCAGTTTTAAGCCCGATTTATCTGAAAAAAGCAGGATTGATTTATGAATCACTAACAGAACCTGAAAAAGCTGAAAAGGCATATGCTAAAATAAAAGTAAAATATCCAAAAAGCTCCGAAGCTTCTGATATTGACAAGTATATTGCACGTGTTCAAAAATAACTCTTTCAATGTAAAATAAAGAAAAGCTGCTTCAATTTAATTGAAGTAGCTTTTTTAAATTTCAACCTAAGTACAAGTACAACACCCAAAACCCAAAAAAAAATTATGGCAACACAATATCAAAATCTTTCACAATATAATGCAGAGCTAATGCCGGATAAGGAATTGGTATCTAACCAATTTTATTCAATTGTTGTGGCTGACTGGAATCCTCAGATTACCCACGCCATGCTACGAGGTGCTATTGAGACTCTTGAATTGGTGGGCGTGAAGCCGGAAAATATTCAGGTTATTCATGTTCCGGGTACTTTCGAATTAACCTATGCTGCTAAACAACTTCAAACTTCAAAATCTAACGGAAAATCATGTTCTGCTGTTATTACCTTAGGATGTGTAATTCAGGGCGATACCCCTCATTTTGATTATGTGTGCCAAAGCGTAACAGCAGGTGTTACCGAATTGAATCTACGGGATAAAACTTGTCCGGTAATTTTTGGAGTTATTACCACCAACACTATGCAACAAGCTTTAGATCGTGCCGATGGTAAACATGGAAATAAAGGTGTAGAAGCTGCTACAACAGCCGTAAAAATGGCTAATATTGTTTGGTAGTCACGATTTTTAAATGTATCTTTGCATTGCTTTTTTAGAAATTTGGGCAGTTACCAAAGTGGCCAACTGGGGCTGACTGTAACTCAGCTGTCTTTCGACTTCGGAGGTTCGAATCCTTCACTGCCCACACTAATTTGCCAATATGCCAATTAGTCAATGTGC
>Ga0114951_10001706_pt1 | contig 26404 bp, 17 predicted proteins | sample AM7aDNAmetaG_FD_88677 | JGI IMG/M metagenome (GOLD analysis project Ga0114951, IMG submission 88677) | Freshwater microbial communities from Finland to study Microbial Dark Matter (Phase II) - AM7a DNA metaG | ecosystem: Environmental > Aquatic > Freshwater > Lake | place: Finland: Lake Alinen... | reverse complement strand
GCGCTACGAGGACCAGGTGTTCGTGAGCGAGTTCGTGCGCAGCCACGGCTCGATCAAGGACATGGAGAAGGCCTTCGGCATCAGCTACCCGACGGTCAAGAACCGCCTCAACCGCATCATCGACCAGCTGCAGCTCGTCGAGGTCACGGCCTCCCCCGCAGGGGGCGACGCCCTCGACCTGCTCGAGCGCGGCGAGATCTCGGCGGACGAGGCGGCCGGGAGGCTCCGGCGATGAAACTCCCGCCGATGATCCTCAACCTGAAGGTTGCGTCGCCTCACCGGCGCCCCGTCCATCTGTGGCTGCCGCTGTTCCTGCTGTGGCCCTTTGCTCTGCTGCTCGGAGGCCTCGCGCTCGGGGTCGCGCTTGTCGCCGACGGCGTGCTGGTTCTGCGCGGCCGGCGCTACCACCACTACACCGTCCTGCTGGCCCGCTCTTTCGCGGCGCTCGGCGAGACGCGCGGCACGGTTATCCGCTTCAGCAACGAAAAGACGGCCGTCGACATGACGGTCCGGTGAAAGAGGGGTGTTAGCGATGAGTGAGGACCGCAGCCGGATCCTGGACCTGCTCGCCGGGGGCAAGATCACCGCCGAAGAAGCCGAGCGCCTGCTCGACGCGCTCGACGCGCGCAAGGGCGCTGCCGCAGCGCCGGCCGGGCCGGCGATCCAGGGTGACCCCGGACCGCTGATCGCGGCGCTTCCGAAGTACCTCTACGTCAAGGTCCTTGCCGCGAACGGCGACAACGTGGACGTGAAGATCCCCATCGTGCTCGTGCGCTCGGGGCTCAAGCTCACGTCGCTCATCCCTCCGCTCGCGATGGACAAGATCAACGACACGATGTCCGAGCACGGCATGTCCGTCGACTTCAACAACTTCAAGCCCGAGGACATCGACGAGCTCATCGGGGGCCTGCGCGACATGGAGGTCAATGTGGACGCGAAGAACGGCGACACGGTGCGCGTGTACTGCGCGTAGAGGTCTGACTTACGGAAGCGCCGGGCGATCTGCCCGGCGTTTCCATGCTCTCGCGGCGTGTCCGTCCCAGGTGTGTGGGAGAATGCCGATATCGTCAATCGCGGCCCGGCAGGTGTTCTTGTTGCAGCGATCTCGTAGTATCAGCCCATGTCCAAATCGCTATCTGTGTCGTTGTCGGATTCGAGACCAGGATCGGGGACACCCTGACTCCTTCATCGAGGTCTAGGCGCCGATAATGCCCTCCGCCGCGCATGCCGATTCCGCGCAGTCCCGCAAGGCGCGCGGTGCGTTCTTCACGCCACCCGAGCTCTGCGACTATGTCGTGGACTGGGCTGTGCGAGACCGACACGACATCGTCTTGGAACCGTCTTGCGGAGAAGCCGCATTCCTGCTGACCGCCGGCGCCCGACTGCGCACTCTGAACGATGGTGGTCACTATGGTCCCGGTCAGCTCTGCGGACTGGAGTTGCACGAACAAAGCGCTCGCGCCGCGCGACTACGCCTGGCGTCTCTGGATCTCGGCGCGCAGATCGAGATAGGCGATTTCTTCGCTGCTAACCCGGCTCCGAGGTTCGATGCAGTTGTTGGCAATCCGCCGTATGTTCGCTATCAGGACTTCTCCGGGGACGCGCGTGCTCGTGGCAGAGCAGCGGCGCTGCGCGCCGGTGTCTCACTTACCGGCCTGGCGTCGTCATGGGCTGCGTTCACGGTCCACGCAGCGCTGTTCCTCAAGCCGGGGGGGCGCCTCGGCCTCGTTCTCCCGGCGGAGCTGCTTTCGGTGAACTATGCCGCCGGCGTCAGACGCTACTTGATGGAGCGTTTCGCCCGGGTTCGCCTCGTGCTCTTCAGCGAACGGGTCTTTCCAGGCGTCATGGAGGAGGTCGTGCTGCTGCTCGCCGAGGGCAACGGGCCCACCGCTCATTGCGAGCTGCATCAGCTCGCTGGTCTGGCAGGGCTGAAGACCGTCGATAGGGCCGGCCGCAGATGGACGCCGGTTCCGCCCGAGGGCAAGTGGACAGCGAGCCTGATGTCCTCAGCCGCCTGGGAGGCCTACTCTGAGGTCGCGTCCAGTCCGGCCTTCAGCACGTTGCACGACTGGGGCGAGACCACGCTCGGCATGGTCACCGGCAACAATCGGTACTTCGCCCTGAGCCCCGCTCGAGTCGCAGAGCTCCAGTTGTCGGCCACCGACACTATTCCCCTCTCGCCGCCAGGCTCCCGTCATCTTCGTGGCCTCACCTTTGGTGCGCCGGCATGGAAGGCGCTCGGCAAGATGGGCAAGTCGACGATGCTGTTTCGACCGGCGTCGGACCCTTCTCCGGCTGCTCTCGAGTACATTGAGGACGGTGAGGCCGCCAACGTGCACGGCGCCTACAAGTGCCGCGTTCGTTCACCTTGGTGGCGTGTGCCCCTGGTTCGTCCGCCCGACGTCTTCCTCACCTACATGAACGCCGACACCCCCAGACTCTGCGCCAACAGGGCGCACTGCCATCATCTCAACTCGGTCCATGGGCTGTACCTGCACCCTGGGATGCGGCGCCTTGGCGCCGACCTGCTGCCACCTGCCGCTCTCAACTCCATGACGCTCCTGGGCGCCGAGACCGTGGGGCGCGCCTATGGTGGCGGCCTGCTGAAGCTCGAGCCTCGTGAAGCAGATCGCCTTCCGGTCCCGTCCAGGGAATCGCTTCTGGCCGCCTCCCAGGTGCTGTCTGCGCTTCGCCCTCACGTAGCGAAGGCGTTGCAGAGCGGTCGACTCCTGGACGCTGTCCGGCTTGTGGATGACGCTCTCCTGGTCGGGCGGCTTGGGATCCCCCAGGCGCAGGTCGAGGCGCTGCGACAAGCGCACGCAAACATGAGTGCTCGCCGGACCGCACGAGGAGCGGATCCCCGTGTCCCGGATTGACGACCTTCTCATTGCCGCCCTCAGGGCGCTTCCGCCAAAGCCAGCCGATGGGGCGAGACAGGCCGACAAGAAGGCGTACTCCGAGGCGATGAGCGCTCGGATTGCCGTGGCCTTGGCGAGTGAGCTGCGCGGCAGGGGAATGAATGAGACTCGTCCTGCGCAACCCGGCGTGCTGGGCCTGTCTGGCGCCGAACGGCGGTTGGCTGGGGGTATCGGAGCCAAGAAAGTGGACGTCACATGGGCGACGGAGGAATCTGGCCTGCTCCTGGGCGTCAGCATCAAGACGATCAACTTCCGTGATGGCAGGTCGAAGAACTATCAGAAGAACCTCACCAATCGCCGCGGCGACATGCTGGCCGAAGCGCTCACCCTGCACCGTCGATTCCCGTACGCAGTCGTCGCGGGTTTCCTGTTCCTGGATATTGGTGCGAGCAGCGACGCAACACAGAAGCGCAAGTCGACCTTTGCCAACGCATTCCCCCGACTCAGGCTGTTCACCGGCCGGCAGGACCCGGCCGGCCGCGACGAGCAGTTCGAGAGGCTGTATCTGGTGCTCGTCGATGCCAGCCCCCGCCGTCCGGTGTTCGAGTGCTATCACGTGAGCGATGCGAAGGTTCAGATTGCGCTAGCGGATGTGATGGACGAACTTGTGGGGCTGGTCGCCGAACGCAGCTTCGACTTCTACGAGGCCGACGATGGCATTGTGCACCGTGTTTGAGCGCTGCGATGGCTGCGAAGACGCTTGAGTGGCGCGCGCCGTGTCGAGCCCCGGCCGCAGGGCGTAGCGGGCTCGTCGTTCACGTGCGACGCCCTTCGACGCGTGAGTGCTCGCGGCTTGCCCGCGTGATGAGTTGAGAGTCGGATGAGTCAGCCCATCGCTTGCCGTTCCAGTTTCTGACTTCGGTCTTGAGCCCGCCACACTGAGTTGCTGCTGGGTTCTTCCGCTGGTTCGAGCTGTCTTGCAGGGGTTGACAGATGTGCGGACGGTTTCTCGGCGAGCGTTCCGTCCGTGGTTGCAGGCGACGCGGGTTGAGCTGGAGTCGCACGCCCTACAGGCGTTTCGAGTGGAGCACGTTCGCGCTATGCTCGGCTGCAAGTGGCCGTCGTGTGAGCTCAGACGGAGTGGTACTTGACAGAGGAGGCAGGGCGGTGAAGTCGAGACAGGACTCGGCGGCCGCGGCGCAGACGCGTGCGCCGGCCGCCGCAGCCGCACGATCGCAGACCGTCGAGACGCGCGTCGGCACTCTCGATTTCGAGCACGGCGTACCGACGCGGGAAACTGTGGCGAAGCTCCACGACGAACTGGATTTCCAGCGCGCCTGCCAGGCCTACCTCTGGGCGCTCCCCGCCGTCAGCCTCGCGCAGACGATCGCGAACGGCGCCTACGCCTCCGGTGCGCGACCCGGCGACGTCGTCATCCTCGAGGGCTACCGCGACGTCGGCGCAGTGCTCACCGCCAATGTGACGACGCCCTACATCACGTGGTCGATGGATCTCGCCGAGTCTGGCCCGATGGGCGTGGACGTCCCCGCGGGTCTCGTCGCCGGCTCGGCGGTGGACTTTTGGCAGCGACCGCTCACCGACTTCGGCGTGACCGGACCCGACCAGGGCAGGGGCGGCACGTATCTGTTCGTCGGCCCAGGTCAGGAAGCTCCCCCGGCGACGGACGCGACGGTCCTACGCTCTCCGACCTTTGGCATCGTCTTCTTCTACCGGGTCCTCGAACCCGATGCGGCAAAGGCCGAACGCATGGCGAAGGATGTGCGCGTCTATCCGTGGAGCCGGCGCGACGACCCGCCTGCCACGCGGTTCTTGACCCCCGACCCGGAAAAGATCGCCCGGACTGTGCTGATGCCGCGCGGCATGGAGTACTGGGAGCGCCTCGCAGCGGTCATCGAGCACGAACCGGTGGAAGATCGCGACCGCTTTTTCGCGGCGATGCTGAGGCCGCTCGGCATCGAGAAGGGCAAACCCTTCAAGCCCGACGAGCGGCAGACGAAGCTTCTCACCGAGGCCGCGTTCGTCGGCGAAGCGATGGCCAAGGCGAACGACTTCGACAAGCGCTTCGAAGGCTCACGCTATCGGCCGGACGCGCACTGGGACTACGTGATCATGGCCGATCCGGCGCAGGACGTCGCCGACTACAGTCAGCTCGACGAGCGCGCCGCCTATTTCTACGAGGCGATCTGCCTGACCAACGCCATGATCAGCAGGGTCCCAGGCGTCGGCCAGGCGTACCTCGGCGTGCACCGCGACAACGAAGGCCACGCCTTCGACGGCGGGCAGAGCTACCGGTTGCACGTGCCGCCGGACCCGCCGGCGAAGCAGTTCTGGTCGGTCACACTCTACGATGCGGAGACGCGGGCCATCATCCAGAACGAACAGCAGATCGCCGACCGCAGCTCACGCCGGCCCGACCTCGTGCAGAACGCCGACGGCTCGGTGGACCTCCACTTCGGTCCAGCGGCGCCGTCCGGTCTCGAGACGAACTGGATCCCGACCGTGCCCGGCAGGGCGCGGTTTACGTGGCTGCGCCTCTTCGCTCCGACGGAGGCCTACTTCGACCGGAGCTGGAAGCTCGGCGACATCACGCGCGTGGTGACGGCGAGCTGACCACGAAGGGCGCGCAGGTGAGCACAGCGTCACGCGGGCGCCCCAACGCTTGTGCGGTGGGCGCTTGCGGGTAAGCGGATGCCATGGGGGATCCATGACAGCCGACGGACTTCAGCAGAGCGCCCGGGCCGTTGTCGGGGCCTCGTGGTTCGGCCTGACGTATCTGGTCGGCCAGCACGTCCTTCGCAAGCACCCGCCCCTGATCCGCGGGCTCGTCCTCACCAACCGCTGCAATCTGCGTTGTCAGCACTGCCGCGTTTTCGAGCGCGACCCGATGGACCTCAGCTTCGCGGAGGTCACGGCGGCCGTGGATGCCTTTTACCGGGAAGGCGGCCGCTGCCTCTACCTGGAGGGCGGCGAACCGTTTCTCTGGCGGGACGGCTCTCACCGGCTCGACGACATCGTCGAGCACGCCCACGGCCGCGGGTACCTCACCGTGGTCGTCTACACCAACGGCACGCTCCCGCTGCACACGTCGGCCGACACTGTGTTCGTCAGCGTCGACGGGCTGCAAGGCACTCACGACGCTCTTCGCGGGGCCTCGTTCGAGCGCATTATGCGCAACATCCGGGAGTCGCCGCACCGGTCACTCTTCATCAACTTCACAATCAACTCCCGCAACAAGGACGAGCTGCGCGCCTTCTGCGACTACGTCGAGGGCGTGAAGAAGGTCCGCGGCGTGTTCTTCTACCTGCACACGCCGTACTACGGGCACGACGCGCTCGAGCTCGGCTCTGCCGAGCGGCAGCGCGTCCTCAAGGAGCTCCTGTCGCTCTGCGGGAGCTACCGGATCCTCAATTCCCGCGCGGGTCTGCAGTCGGCCCTCAGAAACGCCTGGGCGCGGCCGCTGAAGGCGTGCTCCGTGTACGAAGAGGGTGTCGTCTACGAATGCTGCCGGTATGCGGGCGATCCCGAGCTGTGCCGGCAGTGCGGCTACCTGAGCTATGCGGAGATCGACCAGGTCCTGAAACTGCGGCCATCGGCGATCGCCAATGCTCTCAAGTACTTCTGACATCGAGCGGCTCTTCCGGCGCTCTCTTCTGAAGCTCCTCACCGGAGAGCGCGAGATCCGCCCGACGCGAGCGGTCCCTTCGCGGGACGAGCTTCGCGAGGAGTTCAAGCAGATCGAGGCGCTCGGGCTCTACGTCCACATCCCGTTCTGCGAGCGGATCTGCCCCTATTGCCCGTACAACAAGGAGCTCTACCGCAGCGACCCGGCAGAGGGCTATGTCAGAGCCATCAAGCGGGAGATCGACATCTACGCCGGGATCGTCGGCGACAAGCCGGTCACCTCGCTCTACATCGGAGGAGGGACTCCGACGACGATGCTGCACAGTGGCCTCGCGGAGATCATCGGGCACCTGCGGCAGGCGTTCGACCTGCAGTGCGACATCCACATGGAGAGCCACCCGAACCACCTGAGCGCCGAGAACCTCGATGCCATCGAGGCGCTCGGCGTCCGGCACCTGAGCATCGGCGTGGAGTCTCTGATTGACCGGCATCTGCGCACGCTGTGCCGGCCGTATGCGGCGAGCCAGGTCAAAGAGGCCGTGGGCCGGGCGCTCTCGCGGGGCTTCACCTGCGTGAACGTGGACGTGATGTTCGCCCTTCCTGGCCAGACCGAGCAGGAGGTCGCAGACACCGGGCGCGCGCTCGTGAAGCTTGGCGTCGACCAGGTCGCAGCCTACCCGCTGTTCCTGTTCCCGTACACGCCGATGGGGAGGGCCAGTGGCCAGAGAGGTCACGTGATCGCTCAGAGCCTCAAGAGGCGAAGGATGCTGCGCATCCTCGAGAGGATCTTCTCCGAGGCCGGGTACGAGAGGACGTCGGTGTGGGCGTTCACGAAGCGGGGCGTGCCCAGATACTGCTCGGTGACGGTGCCGCTGTACCTGGGCCTGGGGGCCAGCGGCGGCTCGTACCTCAGGGACGTGTTCTACCTGAACACCTTCGGCGTGGCCGAGTACATCGAGGCGCTGGACGGCGGCCGCATGGCGATCGCGCTGGCGGTCGATCTGACGGAGAAGATGCAGCGCGCCGGCTGGCTGTACTGGCGGGTGTACGAGACCCGCTTTCGCAAGGCCGACTATCGGGAGCGCTTCGGCGAGGACATCGACGCGGCCTACGGCCCGTACCTGAGACCGGCGCGCCGGCTCGGCCTGCTGAGAGACGACGGCGAGCGGATCACCCTGTCGGACAGCGGCGCCTTCTGGCTGCACGCGGCCGAGGATCTGCTGTCCATCCAGTTCGTGAGCACGCTATGGGGCGCGTCGCGGCGAGATCTGTGGCCGGAACGCGCGATCCTGTCGTGATCACCACATGCTTCCGGCTTTCGATGCGATTCCAAACTGCGTCGTCCCTTGTCCCCTGCACCTCGCCGTCGGCGACTGCGGGCAGGTTCTTGCCGCGACGGTGCAAGAGCTGATTGTGGCTGGGCTTCGACGGACGGCTCGTTGTGGATGAGCTGCTCGCCTGGAACATGCAGTCCCCGGGATGGGCAGACACGCGACTAGACACGACGCTTCGTCGACGTTGCGTCAAGGCGAAGGAATTCCCGGAAATCGCCGGTCTGGTGAAGAGCGTTGTGGTCACCGGCGCCGGCGTCCACTACTTCCCGGCTGCTCCACATGTCGCCCTCGCCTTGCCGACGGCGGATGTGTCGAGCATGTAGAGGCACTCGAGATCTGCGAGGATCTGATCCTCGCGGTTGTCCAGCAAGCCATTCATGGCAGCCGTGACCGTCTCTCGCACGAGAGCGATGGCGTCGTGCCGACGACCCTCCGATACCCAGAATGGATACGGCATGCGCTCGAAGTCCTTGCTCTGTATGTTCATCGTGTGGTTGAGGACGTTCTTGAGGATCTCTGTTGCCTTCTCCGTGAGCGTCCATCCGAGGATGAACCACAGCTCATCGCGGGGCACCCCGTCGCGCAGAAAGGCACAGGGTGAACCGCTGTCAAGAATGTAGCCCTCGGGAAGGTAGCGCATCTTGAGACGTGAGGCGACCAGCGACCAGGTGATGCCCTCCCGCTCGAAGAAGGGACCGCCACCAACGCCGTGCAGATACCAACGTCCATTCTGCTTGAAGGTGAGTACCGCGTCTCCCTTGTCCCTCCAGTAGATCGCGTATCGTGGCGGTGCATAGAAGAGGCCCGTCTGAGCCTTGTTGTAATAGCGGTAGTCAGGGTGTGGCAGTGCAACGCGAAGCGGCTCTTCTCGAGGCGTCACGCGCACGTTCCGGCGGGTTGCACCGTTTTGCTCCATTTGGGCGAACTTCGCGAGCTGCTTCTTCGAGAGTTGGTTGAGGCGAGCCCGTGCAAGCTCACGTTCAACACTGACGGGATCCTCGACGAAAGTGAACGCGTACGGTTCCTGTAGTTCGCCGTTCACTATGTCTCTCACGAAGTATTCATTCTTTCCCGTCGTCATGCCGCTCGAGGCCACCATTACCTCCCCGAGCGTGGGCCCCATGAAGTACGGATCGAGGGCACCGCCGGCCCGCCAGGAGAGGTTTGCCGTTGCGTTGATGGATGCGCGGGATGCGGTGCGATGCTCGACCTTCACCGAATCTGAGGGGCCGTCCTTCGCGAAGCGCAACACGACCATCGGATAGGATGTCTCGGGCGAGAACTCATCGAGGCGTATGACTTCGCTCGTTCCTTCATCCATGAGCGCTTTGCGCAAGCCTTTCATGGTTGGGATGGTGAGGAAGGTGTCGGAGCAGATGAATTCGAGTCTCCCTCCCGTCCTGAGAAGGTCCAACGACTTGACGATGAAGAAGGAATAGGTCTCCTTCTTGATCTTGAGGCCGCCGCGGCGGCCGTATGCCGCCTCAAGTCGATTCTGGTGCTCGATGGAGACTGTGCCGCCGAATGGCGGATTGCCTACAATGAGGTCGAACCAGCCGTCTTGACCAAGACGGCCTGCACCATTCAGTTCGCGCCATTCACCGTTCGGGTAGTCCTGCAACAAGAAGTCGCCACGGACCAGGTTGTGGTGCTCGGGCAGCGGCCCCCACCGCCTTGCGATTTGCGCGAGGGTGCCCTCGAACAGCTCGTCATCGACCTCGATGCCCCAAATGTTCTCATTCAGGACCGCGGACAGGTCGTTCCTTCGCAGCATCATGAACGTGTCGATAAGTGGCAGGAGAAACGCTCCTGCGCCAAAGCCGGGCTCAAGCACGCGGTCACACGGGCGCAAGGTGTGACCCCCCAGAATGCGAACCGCTATCTCCGGGGGAGTCAGGAACTGCCCCAGCTGCTGCTTCTTGTCCCGGTGGTGCCTCGTCCTAGCCAAGTGCGAAGACCTCCATTTGGCGCCGCCTCGAGACAGACGTGTCCGGAAGGCTTCGGTAGCGCTGGCAGGCAAGGCCTATTTGGGCGCGTTTTCGCTCGCGGTCCAAGAAGAGCTGCTGGTCGGCTCGTTCAAGGGTCTCGTAGAGTTTCTCGACCTTCTCCGCCACGGACAGGACGGGCTGTGGCACATATTGTCCCCTGGCGTAGAGCGCATCCACAGCGGGGTAGAAAGTGGGCCTCCTTCAACATCATCTGTCCGGGGCCAGAGTCGAAGACCGTGTAGTCGAGAAAGTCCAGCATGTCCACGAAGTAGACGTGTGGCAGAAAGCCACTGTCGGATCTGCCGATCTTCATGATGAGTAGGTAGTAGCTGTCGATCAGGCAATCCGCGAGCGCGGTAAGCACGCGCTTCAGGGAGACGAGATTGGGCTGACCGTTCTTGCCGTACTCGCCGGCCTTGATGTTGACGGGATTGTAGATGCCGTCAGCTTCCACCCACAGGTCGCCCATCGACCTTGATGCCGCGGCGCCGCCGGACTGCTGGTGGAGGATGGTGAACTTGCCGCAGTCCTTCAGCAACTGCGTCGTCTTCTCATCGACCATGTCCCCGATCTTGTGGCCAATCTCCTTGCCTGCTGCAATTCGCATGAACTCCGGTTCTTGCACCTCTGCGAACCAGTAGTCCTCCGTGAGTCTGCGGATGAAGCTCATCTCCGATTGCGTCAGCAATGTCTCGCCTCCGATTCGCCCCTGCGCTTCCGCGCGACTCTGGTGATGTGACGGGTCGGTTACCCAGCCATCACCGCAGCGCGCGACTGAACACGCGGTCTTGACCCGCTGTCTTCCGTGTTCGCTTTCGATGGAACGCTGCTGGAGTCTCCCAGCCAAAGTGTACTGCGTCGGCCGGACGGCAGTAGCACCGTACTTGGCCGCTGTTCGACTCTGGCCGTTGTGCCTCGCGGCAGCCTGGTGCCGCGCTCGAGCGTCGAGTCTCGTGACTGTACTACACTCGCCGGACGCGACGCGGCGGCGGCAGGATCACGGGGGATCCTCTCGGCTGCAGTTGCGGCACGCGTGAATGCCCCTACGCTACGGCAGGGATGGGAGCTCTGACCGTGGGCAGGATGCTCGGGTCAAGGCCGGCCAGCGCCCGACAAGAGGCGCGCGCGTGTCAGGATCTGCTGTCCATCCAGTTCGTGAGCACGCTCTGGGGCGCGTCGCGGCGAGATCTGCGGCCGAAGCGCGCGATCCTGTCGTAAACGGACCCTGGTCGGTGGCTCACGGCAACGCGCCGTGGTGCGCCAGGCCGCGCCAGGCGGCGCGGGAAGGCCCAGAGCTCGCTGCCCATGTCGCCCTTCCGGTCTTCGGATCGTCTGGACGTTCTGCTACGATCCCGGCACGGCAGCATCCGTGTTCAAGACACGTCATTCAACGGTGACGCTGCCGAGCGCGCCGCACACGGCGCGTTTTCCGTGACCGCATCAGCACCAAGGCAGAGGAGTGAGCAGCATGAAGCGAGTTCTCGTGGTCGGCGCGACCGGTCTCCTGGGACGCAGCATTGTGGAGGTTCTCGGCGATGACGCCGAGGTGGTAGAGGCGTCACGGTCGGGCTCGCCCGAGATCGTCGACATCACCCACCCGAGCTCGATCGAGCAGCTCTTTGCGCGCATCGGAGAGGTCGATGCCGTCATCTGCGTCGCCGGGATGGTGCCCTTTCTGCCCTGGTCGGACGCCACCGCTGGCGACTGGGGCATCGGGATCTCGAGCAAGCTCATGGGGCAGGTGAACCTGGTCCGCATCGGCGCGCCGTTCGTCCGCGACGGCGGGGCGCTGATCCTCACGACCGGCGTGCTGAGTGACCACCCGATCCCGGGGAGCTGCATCGTCACGACGGTCAATTCGGCCGTGGACGGGTTCGTGCGCGCGGCCGCCATCGAGGTCGGACGCGGCGTGCGCGTCACCGCCGTCTCGCCGGGCTGGATCACTGAGAGCATGGAGGCCATGGGCATGGACTCGTCCGCCGGCCTGCCGGCCGCCGAGGTGGCTCGTGTCTACACCCGGCTGCTCGACGATGACGTCACCGGGTGCAGCGTCGTGGCCGCGAAGGGTATGTAGGGCGTTCGCGATGAGCGGCCGCTTCGCGAGCTGCTCAAGCGCCTGAAAGCACGCGCCGCTCACACGCAGCGCCGGTCTCGTCGTCGCAGCCGTCCCGTACGCGGGTGGAGGCGCCCGTCGCTCGCCTTGCGCAGCGAGGAGACGGCTGACGACCGGCTGCGTGCTGAAGACGGGGTCATGCGCGGGCAGCACGGCGCAGAACGCGCAGGCCACGAGCGGGCGGCACGGTGGACATCTGGCGGCGGCGGGACGGCAGGCCGACGGTGCTAGGATGCAAGCCGATGTCTGCGGCCGGGGGCAGCGATGCGACCAAACGGAGGCGGGGACTGATGACGATCCGACGACACTCTCTCAGCCTCGTGCTCGTGGCGCTCGTTGCGGCGTTCTCTGCGGGCGCGGCGCAAGCCGCGCCCAACGCCCCCGACCCCGCCACGGGCTTCCTGCTCAACGGTCGTCAGCTCACCCCCCAGGGTGCGCAGGTGGGTCTTGGCAACTTCCCCACGGGCGGGGCGGTCACGGCGGACGGGCGGTTCCTCTGGACGGTGTCCGCCGGCCAGGGCGCCAACGACATCCGCGTCGTCGACACTGCCCGCCAGCGCGTGTGCCAGATCATCGCCCTCTGCGGCGCGTCGGGCGGCATCGCCTTGGACTCGCGCCACCGGCGAGCCTACGTCTCTGCCATCAGTGTCTCTCGCTGGTGGCCGACGCAGGCCGGCCTGCCGGGGGCCGCGGGCAACTTCGTGCTGGTCTATGGCTGGAACGCGTCCTCCGGGAGGGCCTGGTTCCTCAATGCCATCCCGGTGCCCCCGCAGACTGGAGCCCCGTTCCTCCAAGCCTATCCCGTCCCGTCCACCGGTTCCACGGACGCCTGGCCGCAGAAGCCGGCGGTCTCGCCCGACGGCAGCCGCTTGCTGGTGCCGCTCAACCTTGCGGATAGCGCCGCTGTGATCGACCTGAAGCACCGCGATCAGGTGCGAACTGTCCCGACCGGGAGCTACCCCTTCGGCGCGGCGATCCTGCCCGATGGGCGCACCGGCCTGGTGAGCAACGAGGCCTCCGGGACGGTGTCTGTGGTCGACCTGTCGAACGCCGTGAAGCTCCGGGACATCACCGTCGGCCCCCCGCTCTCCCATCCCCAGGGCATCGTCGTCGACCGCGCCGGGGCGCGGGCCTACGTGGCCCTCTCGGCCCTGGACGAAGTGGTTGTCGTCGACCTGCATCGCTGGCGCGTGGAGCGCACGATCTCGGTGGGCCGCAGCGCCGGTCTGGGCACGATGCCGGTGGCGCTCGCCCTCAGTCCGCAGGGCGAGCGCCTCTTCGTGGCTGAATCGGGCGCCGACGAGATCGCGGTCGTCCGCCTGCCGAGCCGGCGGACCAGGCCCGCGCTGGAGTGGACGCTGGTGGGCCGCATCCCCACGGCCGAGGACCCGCAGGCCGTGGTCACGGCCGCGGCCCAGAGCGGCCGCGCGGCGCAGCTCCTGTACGTCGCTGCCCGGGGCGTCGGCGTCGGGCCCAACCCGACCGGCCCTGTCACGACGGACCCCTTCGACCCTATCTTCTGGGCCTTCAACTGGCTGGCTCCCACCACCGACGTCTTCAGCTTCAGCAGTGGGACCACGTACCTTCCCGCCATGGTCGACGGCCGGGCCGGCCTCATGCGGCTGCCTTCGGACGCGCAGGTCAAGCGGCTTTCCCCCATGGCGACGCGCCAGATCCATCCGCGGGACGCGCAGGCCGCCCCTGCGGGGACGCCGCTGCGCGCCGACGGGCCGATCAAGCACGTCTTCTTCGTGGTGCGCGAGAACCGCAGCTACGACCAGCTCCTCGGCGATCTCGGGCGCGGCAACAGCGACCCCCACCTGGTGGTGTTCGGGCAGAACGTGACCCCCAACCTGCACGCCCTGGTCACGCGCTTCCCGCTCCTCGACCATGTGTTCGCCAACTCGGAGGCCTCCATCCAGGGGCACTTCTGGACCGCTGCGGCGAGCGTCCCCGACTACGTCGACCGCAACTGGGTGCAGGAGTACGCCGGGCGCGGGCGGCCCAACGACTTCGGCCTCTACGCCGTGACCTTCCCGGGCAACGGCTTCCTGTTCAACCAGGCCGAGCGCCAGCACATCTCGTACTACAACTACGGCGAGGCGATCGCCGGCAACGAGCCGAGCTTGCCGGACCGCGACCGCACTCCCGAGGTGCTGGCGGAGGAGCAGCTCGTGGCCGCCAATTCCGACCTCGGGCCGGAGTTCGGCGGGACCTATCCCAACGACCTTTTCATCGGCAGTACCGGCGCCGCGCCCTACCCCGGGGAGATCTTCACCTCGAGTCTCTCCACCCTCGGCGGCACCGCTCCGCCGGGCAGCTTGTCCTGCATGGACAGCTTCCGCGCGCGCTTCGAGAGCCAGCTCGCGGCCGGCACCGTGCCGACGTTCAACTACCTGACGATGACCAGCGACCACACGCGCGGCACGCAGACGGGCTTTCCCACGCCGAGCGCCATGGTGGCCGACGGCGACCTGGGCCTGGGCCAGCTTGTCGACCTGATCTCGCACTCGAGCATCTGGTCGTCCTCGGTGATCTTCGTTGTCGAGGACGACTCCCAGGACGGCGCCGACCACGTGAACGCTCACCGCATCCCCGTGGCGGTCATCAGCCCGTACGCGCGCCAAGGCGCGATCATTCACAGACGCTACGACCTGCTCTCGGTGGTGCGCTCCATGGAGCTCATCATGGGCATGAAGGCGCTGTCACTGAACGACGCCCTGGCCACGCCGATGTACGACGCCTTCACCTCCGAGCCGCTCAACGCCGAGCCGGTGGACGTCATCACTCCCGCCGTCGACCTCCTGGAGCGCAACACCCAGGCAGCTCCGTGGGCGGCGCTCTCCGGCCGGCTGCCGTTCGGAAAGCTCGACGCGGTCCCGCAAGCGCAGCTCGATGCCATCCTCTGGAAGTCGGTCTACGGTGTGAACAGCACGCCGCCCCCTCCAGGACCCGGCGCCGAGACCGCCGAGTAGGGCGCGATCCGCCGCCGCCGCGCGGAAGGCCCTGGAGCAAGGGTGAGCAGGCCCGCGGCAAGCGCCGGCCGGCGTATCCTCGGGGACCACGCCGAGCGGCTCGCGCGGCGCCCCCTCGGGGTACATTGTCTGTGCCAAGCAACTGCGACAGACAGCGGCGGTGCACCATGAACGCGGCGGTGGCGATCGAGAAGCTGAGCAAGTCGTTCGGCAGCACGCGGGCGCTGGACGGCCTCGACCTCGAGGTCAAGGTCGGCGAGATCCACGGCCTGCTGGGTCCGAACGGCGCCGGCAAGACGACCGTCATCCGCGTTCTGCTGGGCCTGCTGCGCGCCGACTCGGGCGCGGCTCGGCTGCTCGGCGGCGACCCCTGGCGCGACGCCCAGCGCCTGCATCGTCGCCTGGCCTACGTGCCCGGCGAAGTGATCCTCTGGCCGAATCTCAGCGGCGGCGAGGTGATCGACCTGCTCGGGCGGCTGCGCGGCGGCCTCGACAAGAAGCGCCGCGCCGATCTGCTCGAGCGCTTCGAGCTCGACCCGACCAAGAAGGCGCGCGCGTACTCCAAGGGCAACCGGCAGAAGGTCGCCCTCGTCGCCGCCCTCTCCTCGGACGTCGAGCTGCTCTTGCTCGACGAGCCGACCGCGGGTCTCGACCCCCTGATGGACGCGGTGTTTCGCGAGTGCCTCGTCGAACTGCGGGGCCAGGGCCGCACCGCGCTGCTCTCGAGTCACATCCTCTCCGAGGTCGAGGCGCTCGCCGACCGCGTGACCATCATCCGCGACGGGCGCACCGTCGAGGTCGGCAGCCTCGCCGAGATGCGCCACCTGGCGCGCCTCACGATCTCTGCCGACCTGGCCGTGGCGCCGGGCGGCCTGACCTCCATGCCGGGCGTGCACGACCTGCGGGTCAGCGGCGCTCATGTGGACCTCATGGTCGACCCCGGCAGCCTCGACCAGGTGCTGATCGCCCTGACGTCCGCCGGAGTGATCAGCCTCACGAGCCAGCCGCCCAGCCTCGAGGAGCTCTTTCTCCGTCACTACGGCGCCGACGGGGCAGCGCCGCGCGCGGAGCAGCCGGCGAGATCGTGAGCGCGCTCGCCGGCACCGCCGCCCTGGTGCGCCTCGCTTTGCGCCGCGACCGCGTCGTCCTGCCCGCCTTCATCGTGATCCTCGTGGTCATGGTCGCGGCGTCCGCGTCCGCCACGGTGAAGCTGTATCCGGACGAGGCCTCGCGCGTGAAGATCGCCGCGGCCGTCAACAGCGTGACGTCCACGCTGGCGATGTACGGCCCCATCCACGACGAGACGTCGAGCGGTGCGCTGGCCACCTTCAAGATGGGCATTATGGGTGCGGTCGCGGTGGCGGTGCTCGCGCTGTTTCTCGTCGTCAGGCACACCCGCGCCGAGGAGGAGACGGGCCGCCTCGAGCTGCTCGGCGCGACGGTCGTGGGCCGGCAGGCGCCCCTGACCGCGGCGCTGCTCGTGGCGGGCGGCGCGAGCTTCGTGGCGGGCGCAGGCACGGCGCTGGGGCTGATCGCGGTCGGGATGCCGCCCGCCGGCTCGGTCCTCATGGGCCTGGGATACGGGTGCCTCGGCGTGGCCTTCGCGGCCGTGGCCGGCGTCACCGCGCAACTGGTGAAGAGCGCGCGGACCGCCGCCGGCCTGGCCGGCGGCGTCCTCGGCGTCTGCTACCTGCTGCGCGCGGTCGGCGACGCTTCGGCCGGCAGCGGACTCGGCCGGCTGTCCTGGCTCTCGCCGGTCGGCTGGTGGCAGCAGACCCGGCCGTATGCCGGAGACAGGTGGTGGGTCCTCGCGCTCCTGCTCGGTCTCGCCGTCGCGCTGGCCGCGCTAGCCTACGTGCTGGCGGCGCGGCGGGATTTCGCCGCCGGTCTGCTTGCGGACCGGCCGGGGCCCGCTACGGCGGCCGCCGGCTTGCGGGGCCCCCTGGCGCTGGCCTGGCGCCTGCAGCGGGGCAGCTTCTTCGCCTGGGCGGCGGTGTTCGTCGTGATCGGCCTCGTGATCGGCGGCCTCGCCGCCAATGCCGGCAGCTTCCTGACCAGCCCGCAGGCTCAGGACCTCATCACCAGGCTCGGCGGCGCAAAGGGTCTCAGAGACGCCTTTCTGGCCGTGGAGCTGGGCTTTTCGGGCGTGTTTGCCGCGGTGTTTGGGGTGCAGGCGGCGATGCGCCTGTGCGCTGAGGAGTCGGCGCTGCGCGCCGAGCCCCTGCTCGCTACCGCGGTGGGACGCGTCAGGTGGGCGTGGAGCCATCTGACGATCGCCCTGCTGGGATCGGCGCTGCTGCTCGCCCTCGTCGGCGTCGGCGCGGGACTGGTCAGCGCCCTGCAGGTCGGCGACAGCGGCCGGCTTGGAGTGATCGTGGTCGCCGCGCTCGTGCAGATCCCGGCGGCCTGGGTCATCATCGGCATTGTCGTGGCGGTCTTCGGCCTGGCTCCGCGGCTGATCGTCCTCGGCTGGGTCGCGCTGGTCGGGTTCGTGCTGCTCGGCGAGCTCGGCGCGCTGTTCGACCTGAGCCAGACCGTCATGGACATCTCGCCGTTCGCACACGTGCCCAGGATGCCGGGCGGCGACTTCGCCGCCGCACCCATGGTGTGGCTGACCGTCATCGCCGCCGGCCTCATCGCCATCGGGCTGGCCGGCTTCCGGAGGCGCGACGTGGGCTGAGCACGCGGCGGGTTCGGCGCTTCCCCCGCGGGCGCAGCGACGATCTCGACTTCACGGCGCCGTCGCACAGACCACCCGGATAGGGTGAAGAGGCGAGCCTCTCGACGGGCGTACCGTGGGCAGCGTCTGAGTGGAACCGCGATCCGGGAGGAGCCATGAAGGCCAACTTGCAAGCTCCGGTCACACAGGCGCCGAGCACGGTCACCTGGCGCCCCGCCGTCGTCGAGCGGCCGGCGAAGCTGAAAGTCGCTGCCCAGCCCAGCCGCTTGGCCGTCTGCCTCGAGTGCACGTACGCGGAGCTCTTCGCCGAGCAGCCGCGCGCCCGCTGCACCTGCGCCGCGAGCGTCTACGCGAAGCAGGTCGTGTTCGCCGGCCAGCCGGCCTGCGACCAGATGACGCCGCGACAGGAAGACGATCTCACGCTGGCCTGGTGCTCGCCGGGCCTCAAGACCGCGCACGCGCGGTTCGCGCAGCCGCGGCCGCGCGCCCACTGACGCGGCGCACGAAGCGACGGCCGGCGGGGGCCCCGCAGGGGCGCCTCCGGCCGTCGCTTTCGGCTCTACCGACCCTGTGCCTGCCGCTCGCGGGCGATGCGCTCGACAAGGTCGAGCGCTTTCGGCGAGCGGCGCAGCACCTCATTCAGGTGCTCCGGGGTGAGCACGAGCACCGTGGCCGGCGTCAGCGCTTCCACGCTTGCGGTGCGCACGGCGCCGTAGCCGGCTCCCCAGTCGAGCGCCGCCAGCTCGCCGACGAGGTCGCCGGCCTGGAGCGTCGCCAGCGTGCGCCCGGCGTCGCGGACCGCGAACGTGCCTCCCAGGATGACGAAGCAGTCGCGGCCGGCGTCCCACTGCTCGATGAGGGTCTCGCCGGGCTCGAGGCGGCGCTCGGCGGCTCGAGTCAGAAGGTCGGCCGCCTCCTTCGCGCCCATCGCGGCGAACAGCGGCACCCAGCGCACGTCGGGCGCCGCGACGGACGGGCTCGTGGCCCATCCGTGCACGATGTCCGGCTCGCGGCGCACCGACGCGTGCGTGCCGTCGCCGAGGTCGAGCGTGTCCAGCGGTGTCTGCTCGATGATGTCGAGCACGCGGTGTACGTGCGCTGCCGTCGTGGTGGGGTTCAGGATGCACGTTCTGATGGCCGTGCGCCCGAAGAGCCGGGTTGATGACACCAGCGCCTCGCCGGTCTGCTCCACGGCGGCCACCAGGGCGAGGTTGATGGCGTCGAGGCGCCTCTCGTCGGTCTCGCCGGCGGGTCGCCGGCGGAAGGCCACCACGCTGAGGCCGACGGGCGCGAGCAGCTCGAGCTCCGCACTCGCTGCGACGCGCGCCGCCGCCTCCTGGGCGAGATCGAGCGCCCCGTCGACGGCCTCGCGGAACGCGTCGAGGCCAAAGGTCTGCAGCGACATCCACACCTTGAGGGCGCGGCAGAAGCGCGAAAGCTGCAGGCCGCGGTCCGAGAAGTTGACCTCGTCGTGCGTCTCGACGTCACGCAGGTAGTCGGGGGTGATCTCGAAGGCGCGGCGCAGGCCCTCGGCCTCGCGCACCAGGATGGCGCCGCACTCGAACGGCTGAAACAGCCACTTGTGCGGGTCGAGGGTGATGGAATCGGCACGCTCGATGCCGGCGAGCGTGCTCCGCCCGCGCTCCGTGATCGCCGCGAAGGCACCGTAGGCGCCGTCCACATGCAGCCACAGATCGTGGGCCGTGCAGACGTCGGCCAGGGCCGGCAGCGGATCGACGGCGCCGGTGTTGGTGGCGCCGGCGTTGGCGCACACCGCGAGAGGCACGAGCCCGGCGGCGCGGTCGGCGGTCATCGCCTGCTCGAGCACGTCCACGCGCAGGCGGAACGAGCGGTCCACCGGCAGCACGCGCACCTGCTCCGGGCGGAAGCCGAGGGCGCGGGCGGCGCGGGCCATCGACGAATGGCTCTGCGACGAGACGTACACCACGAGGTCGTCGCGCATGGCGCCCACGCGGCGCTCGCGGGCACAGGCGAGCGCGGTCATGTTGGCGGCCGAGCCACCGCTGACGAGGATGCCCGAGGCGGTGGCCGGATAGCCGAGCCAGTCGGCGAACCAGCGCAGCACCGTGAGCTCGAGCTGGCTGCCGCCGGCGCCGCCGGCCCACCAGCACGAATCCATCATCAGGGCGCTGGCGATGAGGTCGCCCATGGCACTCGGCCAGGTGGGGAAGCCGGGGATGAAGGCCATGTAGCCGCCGGCGCCGGTATGGGCGCAGAAGGGAACGACGTCGGCGAAGACCTGCGCGAGGACTTCCTCATACGGCCGGCCTGCGGCCGGCGGAGGCGCGTCGAGTCGCGCGCGCATCGGCGGCGCCCCGACCCGGCACATCACCGGCTGGCTTTCGATGGCGGCGATGGCCTCGACGAGCGCGTCGACCGTGCGATGGCCGATGTCGCGCATCGCCTCGGGATCGAACTGGAGCGGTCCCTGCTCACCCATGAGGCCACTCTATCCACCGCGGCGGAGAGTGTCCACGACCGCCGCGCGAATCCCGGTGCGGGATCGCCGTGCGGGTCCGGGTGCTGCGCGAAATGCCGTACAAACGGCTACCTATCCAGAAGGCCGGCGCGAGCGTAAGCTGGTGCCGTGATGAGCAGTGCGATGACCGTCTGTCCGTCGTGCGGCCGCGACAGCCCGCCGGAGTTCAGCTTCTGCCCGGGTTGTGGAACCAGGCTCAGCGCCGAGAGCCACGTGCTCGCCGAGGGGCGCAAGGTCGTGACCATTCTCTGCTGCGACCTCGTCAGCTACACCTCTCACTCCGAGGCCGCCGACCACGAGCTGATCGATGAGCTCCTGCGCCGGTACAACGCTCTCGCAAAGAGGCTCGTCGTGGGGCACGGCGGCGTCGTCGAGAAGTTCATCGGTGACGCCGTGCTCGCCGTCTTCGGCTTTCCCGCCGCCCACGACGACGACGCCGAACGAGCTGTCCGGGCGGCGCTGAAGCTCGCCGCCGCGGCCGGCGAGATGGCTTGGCCGAACGGCGACCTCGTGCAGGTGCGCATCGGCGTCAACAGCGGCGAGACCTACGTGCACCTCGGCGTCGACCCCGCCTCCGGCGAGACCTTCCTCACCGGCGACGCCGTGAACACCGCCGCCCGTCTGCAGACCGCCGCGCCCGTCGGTGCCGTGGTCGTCGGCGAGCTCACGCAGCGCTTGAGCGCCGCGGCGATCGCCTACGAGGAGCTCCCGCCGGTCACCGTCAAGGGCAAGCGCGAACCGCTCGCGCTCTGGCGCCCCGTGGAGCCGAGGTCGCGCACCGGACTCCGCACCACGGGGGCCGGCGACACGCCCTTCTTCGGCCGGGATGCCGAGCTGCGCAGGCTCCAGCAGGCCTTCGAGGCCGCCTCCGCCGCCAACCAGGCCCAGTTCGTTCTCCTCGTCGGCGAGCCCGGCATCGGCAAGAGCCGCCTGGTGCTCGAGCTCGCGAGGACGCTTGAGGCCTCGCCCGATCTCGTCACCTGGCGCCAGGGCCGCTGCCTGCCCTACGGCGAGGGGGTCAGCTTCGCGGCCCTCGCCGAGATTCTCAAGGCGCACGCCGGCATCCTCGACTCGGACGACGTAGCGGCGGTCGAAGCCAAGCTCGAGGCGGTGCTCCCGGAGGGCGCCGACAGGCCGTGGCTGCGCCAGCGCCTGCGCCCCCTGCTCGGCCTCGAAGCCGCGCAGGCCTCGCGCGAGGAGAGCTTCGCCGCCTGGCGCCTCTTCCTCGGCCACATCGCCTCCTCCGGCCCCACGGTGCTCGTCTTCGAGGACCTGCACTGGGCCGACGAGGGGATGCTCGCCTTCGTCGAGCACCTGGTCGCGGAGGCCGTCGAGGCGCCGCTGCTCGTGCTGGGAACGACGCGGCCGGAGCTCCTGCAGCGTCATCCCGACGTCCTCGCGAGCGCGCCCGCGGTGACGCGCCTCACCCTCGCACCGCTGCGTCGCAAAGACGCAGCCCGCTTCGTGAGCTCCCTTTTGGACGAACGCCTCGCCGCTGCCGTCCGTGGCCCCGTCCTCGAGCGCATCGGCGGCAACCCGCTCTACGCCGAGGAGTACGTGCGCCTGCTCCTCGACCGCGGGCTCCTGCTGAAGACGAGGGGTGTGCTGCGCCTCAAGGAAGGCGAGGCGCTCCCCCTACCCGACACCGTTCAGGCCGTCCTCGCCGCCCGCCTCGACACACTGCCGCCCGACCAGAAGGCGTTGCTCTGCGACGCGGCCGTCTTCGGCCAGAGCTTCTGGGACGGCGGCGTGGCCGCCCTCGCCGGGCGGGATCCGGCAGACGTGCGATCCGGCATGGCCTTCCTCGCCGAGCGTCAGCTGGTGCGCGCGGTCGTGTCGTCGTCCCTGGCCGGCGAGACCGAGTACCTCTTCTGGCACGCCTTGGCCCGCGACGTCGCGTACGCGGAGCTTCCGAAGCGCGCCCGCGTCCAGAAGCACGCCGCCGCGGCGGGCTGGCTCGAGGCTAAGGCCGGCGACCGCGTCCTGGAGTACGCGCAGATGCTCGCGCACCACAGCGTCACCGGCATGGACCTGGCGCTCGCGCTGGGCGACTCCGATACCGCCGCGGAGCTGCGGGGATCGGCGACCCGCCACCTGACGCTGGCCGGAGACCACACCATGCGGCTCGACGTGGCCGCCGCCGAACGCTACTACTCGCGCGCCGCAGAGCTGCTTCCCCACGAGGGGCCGGCGCGAGCCGGCGTGCTCGTCAAATGGGCTGACGCCCTGCACGAGTGCCTGCGCGATCGCGAGGGCGCCGAGCTGCTCGAGGAGGCGGCAGCTCTGCTGCGAGCCACAGGTGATCGCCGGGCGCTCGCGGTGTGCTTGATCAGTCTCTCCCTGACGCGCAGGTACCTCAACGACCCGCGTGTCGAAGAGCCGGTCACCGAGGCCCTTGCGCTCCTGAGCGACGACCCGTCGCCGGAGTTGGTCAGGGTCCTCAACTTCGCGGCGCAATGCCTGACGCTGGACCGAGAGGACTTCAGCGCTGCGGCTGCGATGGCTGACCGCGCTCTGCTGCTCGCCCGCCAGCTCGACATGCCTGTCGATGTGCTCGCGCTGGGCGCGCGAGGATATGCTCGGGTGTCCGCCGGGGACCCACGCGGTCTCGACGACTTCCGCCGCGCGATCGAGGAGGCGCAGGCGCAGGGTCTCCTCGTCGCGTCGTGCTACCTGCACTACAATCTCGGGGTCAACGCCTTCCTCTGGGAAGGACCTGCGGCGCAGATCCTCTGGTCGACGCGAGCCCTCCGACTCTCTCGGCAGTGTGGCAGCAAGCGTTCTGCGGCGGATGCGCAGACGCTCCTTTGCGAAGCTCAGCTCGGAAGTGGCGATTGGGATGCGCTCATGGCGGAGACGGCCGACCTCGTGCCTGCGCTGACTGAGGCCGGCGAGACCTGGGATTTGGTGCTGCCGCACGCCGCGCGCGTGCTCGTGTCCACCGACCGCGACGACGACGACGACCTGGGTGACAGTCAAGCGTGGCTCGAAGGCTGGGCACGCGAGGGCCTTCTTGAAGACCGGCCCACGTGCATTGCCGCCCTCGCGGCTCTCGCGCTGCGGCGAGAGCGACCGGCTGAGGCCCTGGATTTGCTCGAGAAGGGCCTGCCTGACGAGGTGGTGAGCGTCAATTTCCGAGCCAATCTCGGCACCGTCCTCACCCGGTTGGCGCGGACGGCGGTGGCGCTGAGGCGTTCGGATCTGGCGGCGAGGTTCGTGGCGCAGATCGACGCGATCACCCCTTTCGACGAAGACGTCAGGAGTACTGTCGCCGCGCTGATCGCGGAGGCCGAGGGCCGGACGGCGGAGGCGGCGGCGGGTTTCGCCGACGCCGCCGCCCGCTGGCACGACTTCGGCGTGCCCTACGAAGCGGGGCAGGCATGGCTCGGCCAGGGGCGCTGCCTGGTGGCGCTCGGACGAGCGCCCGAGGCGGCAGCGCCCCTCGCCGCGGCCCGCGAGATCTTCGCGCGGCTCGGGGCCAAACCGGCGCTGGCGGAGACCGACGACTGGCTGGCACGCGCAGACGCCTCCAGCTGATGCGCGCGTGCGCCTGCGGCTGATTCCGGGCCGCTCGTCGCCGTCCGTCACCCCGCCTCTTCGACCGCTCGCGTCTTGCGGCGCCTGATGACGAGTACCAGGACGATCACCACGGCGGCCGCTGCCGCGACAGCCACAATGATCCACGTCGACGAAGAGCCACCGCCGGTCTGTGTCACGACGCCCGCCGTCTTCGGCTGAACATAGAGGTAGTTCTCGGGGATGATCTGCCAAAGGGCGGAGCCGATGCGCGCGGGCGACTTGACCCAGCCCGTCCACTTGCCGGTGTCGTAGGCTTCGGTGTCGCTCCGTGTCGTCAGGACGATGTAGGGCGTCTGCTCGTAGATCAGCTGCTGCATGCGGTCGATGAGCTGTTTGCGTGTGCCGACGTCGATAGCGTGGAGCTGCTCCTCGTACAGCCGGTCGAACTCCTCGTTCGACCAGCCGCAGTCGCTCCAGCCGCCGATCTGGGCCGTGGTGAAGACGGAGAGTCCCTGTCCGGCATCGAGGCCGGGGTACCAGCCCCAGATGATGAGATCGAAGTCGGGCGCCAGCTTGCCGCTCACGGTGTTGTAGATCGCGTCCGTGGCTGCCCCGCTATCGACGGTGCGAAGGTCGATCTTCAGGCCGAGCTGGCGAAACCACCCCACCAGCAGCTTGCCTTCCTGCTGACCGGTCGGGTGGTCGCTGAGTGACCAGAGGCGCAGTGCTATTGGCTTGCCCCGGAAGTCCCGGAGGCCGTCGCCGTTGGTGTCCCGGTAGCCGGCCGTATCCAGCAACTCGCCGGCCTTCTTGAGGTTGAAGCGATACGCCGTGTCGGCGGGCGGCGTCCAGTGCCAGTCGGGGTTGTGGGAAAAGCCGGGAACGACGACCGTGTCGCCGGGCTGCGTCGTGCCGCTGAAGACGACGGCGGCAAGCTTCTGCTTGTCCACCGCCCATTGGAGCGCCTGGCGGAAGCGAGCGTCCTGCAACACGGGGTTGCCAAGTGAGGAGCCGCCGGCGGGCGGCACCTAGCAGTTGAAGACGATGTTGTCGTAGCCGTTCATCTGCACTGCCGCCGACGTGATGCCCGGGGTGGTGCGCAACGCCGTCAGCTGGACCACGGGCATGTTGCGGCAGCCGTCGATCGTCCCCGCCTTGAGGTCCTGGACCATCGTGTCTTCGTTCGTGTAGGTCTCGAGGATGAGCTCGTCGATCTTGGGGGAGCCTCGCCAGTACTGTTTGTTGGCGACGAGCCGCTCGAAGCTGCCCTTGTTGATCTCGACGATCTGGAAAGGGCCGCTGCCGACGACTGGTGGGTCGTTGGCAAAGGAGTTGGCGGCCTTGCCCGGTGGGATCTTGGACCAGATGTGCTCGGGGAGTATCGAAACGGCGACAGCCGTGGCGAGCATGTCGGCCTTCGGCTGGGCGCACACCATGCGGACCGTGTAGTCGTCGACCGCGGAGACCGTCTTGATGCCCGCGGTGTAGCTCGAGAACGCCGCCATGTCGTTGTCGATGATGTAGTTGTAGGTGAAAGCGACGTCCCGACCCGTGACAGGTCCGCTGCCGTCCTGCCAGGCGGCGTTGCGGCGCAGCGTGAACGTCCAGATCTTGCCGTCCGGGCTCACGCCCCAGTCATTCGCCAGCCCCGTCTCCTTGGAGAACTCCCAAGTTGCCGCATCGAGACCGACCAACACGTCGTAGTTGAGGGCGATCCCTTCCCAGGACACGGCCGTTTGAGCGATGAAGGGGTTCAGGGTCTCGAACTCGCCGGGCGTGCCGATCCTCAGCACCACCTTGCCCGAAGACGCCGCCGGCGACGGGCTGCCGCTCTGGGCGAGCGCCGCCGCGAGGCCGAAGGCCAGGCCGGCGGCGAGCAGGAGGCAGACGCCGAGGACGGTGAGACGGAAGCGTGCGCCCAGGCCATCGCGCACGCGTGGACGGACTCGAGCACCCATGACGGCCCCCTCCTGCCGGCGGTGTCGACGCCCGATGAGGCGCCGATCAGTACGAGCCTCTTCGGCAGTCCACGCCGCATGTGACGCGCGCCACAACGTTTGCGGCGGGTGCGGCTTTCGCCTGCGTACGGCGCCTCTTCTGCCGGACGACGCGCGCGTATAAGCTAGCTGCGGAGGGTGAGCCTAGCGATGATCGTCTGCCCATCGTGCGCCACCGAGCTGCCCGAAGGATCGCGCTTCTGCCTGAGCTGCGCCGCGCGGCTGGCTGCGCCTTCAGCCGCAGCCGCCGACGAACGCAAGGTCGTCACCACGCTCTTCTGCGACCTGGTCGCCTTCACGGCGATGAGCGAGGCCGCCGACCCCGAGGACGTCGACGCCGTCCTGCGCACCTGTCACGCCGCTGCCCGCAAGGTGATCGAGTCCCACGGCGGCGCCGTGGAGAAGTTCATCGGCGACGCCGTGGTCGGCGTCTTCGGCGTACCCGCCGCGCACGAGGACGACCCCGAGCGCGCGGTGCGCGCCGGGCTGCGCATCGTGCAGGCGCTCGAAGGCGCGACCCGCCCGGACGGCGGCCCCCTCGAGGTCCGCATCGGCGTCAACACCGGCGAGGCCCTCGTGCGTCTGGACGTCACGCCGGGCTCCGGCGAGGGCTTCCTCACCGGCGACGCTGTGAACGTGGCGGCGCGGCTCCAGGCCGCCGCGCCGGCTGGCGGTGTCGTGGTCGGCGCGGCGACTCACTCGCTCTCGGCTCGCGCCATCGTCTACCAGGAGCTTCCGTCCGTCATCGCTAAAGGCAAGAGCGAGCCGCTCGTCGTCTGGCTCGCCGAGGCAGCCCAT